>ERZ773060.13-NODE-13-length-144785-cov-19.7438_pt1 | contig 144785 bp, 145 predicted proteins | sample MGYA00580628_ERZ773060 | MGnify/ENA primary metagenome ERZ773060 (study PRJEB29015, sample SAMEA2738019) | human oral metagenome | biome: human oral; feature: human-associated habitat; material: dental | place: China | collected 2045 ... | reverse complement strand
AGGCGAGTCATTGCTTAATAAAAACACTTTATAAATTTTGTACAGAAAAGTGTTGACTTTTCAACGTATAATCAGGAAAAGGCTGTCCGACTTTTTCTTACGGCAGACTTAAAAAGACTTTTCCTTGAACAGATTGCTTTGATAAAACAACAGTAAGTTATCAAGAATAAAGCCTCACTAAGATGTTATCTCGGATCTTAATGAGGGTAATTTTTGTTTTCATAGACACTATCAAGCAAGGTAAGTGTAGGCTTATTTTAGACTGTCTGCATCAAATGCAGTTGCTGAGAAAAGAATCAGTGTTTAAACAGCGGCTCACTCAATTTAAAGTCGAAATCATTGATGTCTACTAATCCAACAATTTTATCACTATAGTATAATTCGATTAGAAAATCAGCCATTTCTTTACTAGTATGATAGGTGGTAAAATACTTGTCATAATCATAACTATCTGTATCAGCAGCAACCTGTCCAAATTCGCTTTTTGTTGCAGCAGGAGCCAAAACTTTGGCTTTTAAAGGACAGTGATTGGCTGCCAATTCCAGAGCCAGTCCTTCTGTGAAGGCACTGACATAGAATTTACTGGCACAGTAAGTTACAGCATTTTTGACTAACATATAACCGCCTCTAGAAGAAAGATTAATCAACTGAGTACCTTCTACATTTTTATAGTCCTTTACATAAAGACTGGATAAAATAGTCAAGGACTCGATATTGAGATGAAGCATTTTAGTGATTTTATCAAGGTTTTGATGATCCACACTATCATAATTACCAAAACCAGCATTATTAATCCAAGTTAAGATCTGATACGATTTTAATTCCTGATAAAGTTTAAAGGCATTCTCGGAAATAGAAAGGTCGACTGATTTGACAACAATATCCAGCTTTGGGAAACTGAGAAGAAGCTCCTCTTTGAGTTTCTCTAATCGCTCCTGACGTCTGGCGACTAGAATAAGATTGTTTTCTAAACTTGCAAATGCTTTTGCAGTTTCTAAGCCAATACCAGAGCTCGCTCCAGTAATACAAACGTAATTTTTTGAATACATCATATGTTCAAATACCTCCTTTTAAGATATAATGACTATAACATCTAGAGCGAACTAGAGGTCAAGCTTAAAGGAGAGATTATGCATTATTCCATTGGAAAATTTTCAAAATTAACGCGTCTTAGCGTTCATACTCTGAGGTACTATGAAAATGAAGGCTTATTGAGACCGCAAAGAGATGGCAGCAATAGGAGGTATTACAATGAAAGTGATTATCAATGGCTGCTCTTCATCTTACGCTTGAAAGCTGTTGGTATGCCCATAAAAGAAATAAAACATTATTCAGATCTTCGAGAAAAAGGGGAAAGTACTTATTTGGAGAGACTAATCCTTTTAGAGCATCATTTGCAGGTTTTAGACAATAATATTGCTGATTTATTGGACAACAGAGAAAAATTAATTGAAAAGATACATTTTTATCAAGAGAAGTTAACTTTGAAAAAAGACTTAAATTGATACATAATCGGTTTGAGTTCATAAGTTTTCAATACATCGCAAATAAAGTGTAAGGATATAATGCCATGAAATTCTATATCATTCGCCATGCAAAAGTTAATATGCGGTGGCCTAAAAAGTGTACTTCGGATGAATTTAATCAAGCCTGTAAAAAATATGATGGAGCAGATATTGTTGCTTTTCAAGGTTCCTTAGAGTTGCCCGTCTCTAATATATATACCAGTGAACTTATCCGAACCAAGCAAACAGCTCAGCAACTGTTTCCCTTGCAGTCTTATCAGATAGATAAAAGGCTCAATGAAGTTCCTTTAAAAGCAGCCTTTTCTTCTAAGATAAAGCTGCCCTTGATCTTTTGGAATATTCTAGGCAGATTGCAGTGGCTCTTTAATTCTAGTAAACAAGAGGGAATCAAAGCTAGCAAGGAAAGAGCAGAAAAGTTTTGTGATGATTTAATTTATAAGGGCGAAGATGCTATCCTTATCACTCATGGTTTTTTTATGATAACTCTATTAAAAGAATTGAAAAAGAGAGGGTTCATTGTAAAAGATAATGGCTTCAATTTTGACAATTTGCAAGTAATAGAAGTTGAAAATGTTGGAATAGGAGTCAACTAATCAATCTTTTGTGACAGACTCATCTAACGTTGGACTGAGTCTGCTTAACCTTAAAATAAAATCAAAAAGGCATGGAAAGAGTTTTCATGTCTTTTATTCTTGAGTGATAATTTGACGATTGAATATTTTATGAATTTAATCAGCTTAGCACAATTATTGAAGTCAATTTGGATATTTTAATATACCAATAAAATTGGTAAAATTTGCTATTTCAAGTTAAATTACTTTACTAAATAAAAGAAAAGGCTTATGATGGTGTTATCAAAATAAAAATTGGAGGTACTTATATGCAAAAAGCAACTGATTTTAAGGAGTTGTCAAAAGAATTATTAGCAACGTATGAAGGTGGAGCTAGTACGGCTTGTAAGTGGGCTACTTTAACTTGTGCGCATGATATTGCTCTAGCTGGTTATGGAACATCTGATCCTGGTAGTGCTTGTGCTTATATGAGAAGAGTTTGTAAAAAATGATTTACAAGCGAAAGTTGGTGAGAATATGTCTATATTTGGAGCTAAAAATTTTGCCAAAAAAATTATTTTTCCAGAAAATACTCATGAACAGGTCTATGTCGTTAATTTGGATAATCTTTCAAAAGAATTATCCTTTGTTAAGGGTTTAAAGCCATTAGGGAAATGGTATATTACAAATGGTAAACATTGGATTTGCCACTCAGAATTATCTTTTGAGGATTTTCAAGGAAAATTTTTAAAAATATTAGGATTCAGTAAAGAAGATGCACAATCTATCGAATTCACTATTGATTATTTACCATTTTGTGAAATATTGGGATTATAGACATGAAAATTAATCCGATATTAAAAAAAGAATGGCTTGTAGAAAATCAAAAATACATCTAACAATCAAAAGCAGATTTTAAACTAATCTTAAAGCTTATAGAACTTATTAGTTCAAACGACTGGGAAAAGTTTTATCCTGAAAGTTCTAATTTGTTGCATTGTAAACAAACGATAGAGTGTATCAATAAAGTTAACTTCAATAATCAGTCTACTATCTCAGCGGTTTATATCGTTAAAAACGAAAGAGATACGCTTTTAAAAAGTTTAGAGAGTTTAAATGGTTTAGCTGATGAAATTATTATTGTTGATACGGGATCAACTGACGGAACACTTGAAATGTTAGCTACTCTTTCAAAGAATGATGGTTCAATTAGTTTATACTCTTTTGAGTGGTGTGATGATTTTTCAAAAGCTAGAAATTTCGCAAATAGTAAAGCTAATGGTGATTGGATTATTTCTTTCGATGCTGATGAGAAAATTACTGATTTTAAATCTTTAAAGTTATTGCTAACCTATTTGCAAATTTTTGGTGATTATCCTAAAACCGTATTTAATTTAAATATAGTTCGAGATGAAATTACTTATAAGACTGGAAAAATTATTCAAAATTTACCTTGTTTTTCATATAAAGGTAGAGTCCATGAAACATATTTTTCAGCTGTAGGTGATGTTCATTATGCTAATATCGATATAGATATTATTAGTCAGAATAGGACGACTTCAGAGAAAGTTGAATATTATAATAGATTACTTTTGTTGACTATTAAAGATGAGCCTTTGAATTTGAGGTGGCTCTATCTCTATTTGAGAGATAATTTTGACAGTATAAAGTATACACAAATGAAAGAATTAAGTCACAATTATCTTTTTAGTAACTCTTCAAATAGAAATAAAGAAAACTTTAAAGAGAATTATTATAATGTAAGAGTCATTCTTTTGCATATGTATAAGGCGCTTCAAAATGGAGAAATATCTGATTTTGAAAAATATCAACAATTGATAAGTGATGTTGCTTATAATCAAACTGATTATATCTTTTTGAAATTTACTCTCAAGCTGTTAAGAATTCAAGAAAGAATAAGTAATGATTTAGAGGAAATGCTAATTGATTGTTGTGAAATTGAAACTGACAATAGCATTTTCTCTGTTAATTACTTGAATTCTGTTTTGGCAACTTATTTGTTACTGGATGGAAATCCTCAAAAGAGTAAAGAAATGTTTAGAAAATTATTTGGTGACAATAGTGATTTTCCTTGTTTTTTGACAATTTCTATGAAAGAATTTTTACTTGGAAATAAGTAATAGGTTAAAGTCACATAGTCAAAAAGACATGGATGAATTGAACTGCACCCCAAAAGTTGGACAGAAAATCTAACTATTGGGATTGGACTTGTCAAGAAAAAGTAGACAGGAAGTTAAGTGAATTAGTGATTATTTTTATCAAACTCTATTGGTGATTGATAATCCAAGGCCGAGTGGATACGTTTCGGATTGTAATAGGTTTCAATCTATTTAAAGATTTCAAGTTGGACTTGTTCAATGGATGCAAAATGTGCATCGTTGACAAGCTCTTTTTTTAAGGTCTTGTAAAAGGATTCCATGAGAGCATTATCATATGGATTACCTTTTCGACTCATACTAGACTGACATTTTTTCTGCCTCAGCAGATCTTGAAATCGTGCTCCAGTCTACTGAGAACCTTGATCTGTATGGACTATTAATCCTTTCTTAGGCCTTTCTCTATGATAAGCTTGATTAAAAGCATCTGTTACCAACTGGCCTTGCATATGATTTCCCATCGCCCAACCTACAATCTTTCTGCTATAGACATCTATAAAGACAGATAAATAAAGTGTTCCTGCTTTTGTCGGAATATAAGTGAAATCCCCTAGCCAGATTTCATTTTTACCTTTTGTTTGAAAACACGGATTAATCAAATTTGGACGTCTCAATGAGGAACTATGTTCATAGAAAATAGTCTTAATGATTTCCTTTAACGCTTCATTCTCTATCTGTCTTGAAGATGGCTTACGCTTTGGGCATGACGAAGAGCGCTCCCCTGTTCTGGAACGCTCTTTCTCCATATTTTTTGTATTCTTGAATCCAGCGATATAAACGATTTGGATGAACCTCTAAAGTTGAACTAACCATTTTTACAGACTGTCCCGTAGGAATATTGCTTACCAACAGGCTGATGGGTACAGTTCTTCGTTCTTATGCCATCTCATCCATGTATAAATCTGACTATCATTCTTAATTCCCAAAGTCTCCATGATGACCTTATTGGATTTACCTGCCTTCTTCATTTCGATACAGCCTAACTTAGTTTCCACTGAATAGGCTTTTTTGACCATAATAAAACACTCCTGTCTCTAGTTTACTAGATTTCAACATGGACTTGGTATAATAAAGTGGATAGGAAGTTAAGTGAAAACGAGGAAAAATATGATGCCAAGAAAAGTATTTGATAAAGCATTCAAAATAGCTGCAGTTAAACTCATTCTAGAGGAAGGATGGTACAGCTATCTGAAGTGGAACAATTACGCTTGCAGGTAGAACTCTTAAAAAAGTATCGGAGCTTGGTAAGGCAATTGACAAAGTAAGCCTTATCAAGCTTGTGGAAGAGTACAAGAAAATCTACCCAGTGCCCGTTATTCTAGACTGTTTCGGTGTCAAACGCTCAACCTTCTACCGTTGGAAAGCAGAAGGCAAGAAATCTGAGAAGAGAGACGAGGTTGAAGAGAAAATTGAGCAACTCTGTATGGAAAATCAGTTTATCTATGGCTATCGTACCATCACCCGATTACTCAAGAAGATGTATGGTCTCGTCGTCAATCCTAAAAAGGCTACCGCATCATGAAGGAAAAGGGCTGGCTCTGTCGGACACGTCCCAAGAAGGTGCCAAATCTAGGTAGGCCTTACTATGTGACAGAGAACAAGCTAGACCGCAATGTTCAGGCAGACAAGCCACTAGAGAAGCTTATCACAGACATGACCTACTTCTACTTTGGGAATTGTAAGCTTTACCTATCCTCCATCATGGATCTCTATAATCGTGAAATTGTGGCTTATACTATTTCAGATTGTCAGGATACGGACTTTGTTCTGGACACGCTCAATCAACTGAATGTGCCTCAAGGGGCCCTCTTGCATAGCTACCAGAGCTCTGTCTATACCTCAAAAGCATATTTTCAGGCTTGCACAGAAAAAGGCATCATCCGCTCCATGTTCCGTAAGGGAACACCAGCCGATAATGCCTGTATCGAATGGTTCCATTCCGTCCTAAAGTCTGAAACCTTCTATCTCCATCACTGGAGAAACTTAACTAAAGATAGTATAACAGATATTGTCAAAAATGATATCACATTTTATAATGAAACTAGAATGCAACAGAAACTAAACAACCAGTCTCCTGTTCAATACAGGAAACTCGCCGCATGAAAAGTGTTTTTCTTCTGTCCCATTTTTGGGGTGCAGTGCCGTATTTTAAGAGTCTTTTTTCTATTATGTATCTTCTGATAAACTATCCCCCATACTGCTGATGAAACTCCAGCTAAAATAATAAGGATAACTCCTAGCATGGAATTATATCCTAACTCAAATCCAGCTTTTTTGAATAAGCCAACTATGATAGTAATCAAAAAAATATGAATAAATGTAGGAAGTAAATATATGTTATATAGAGCTTTGTTATCCATTTTATTGTTCTCATATGACAGAAAAATTTAATATTCTCCAGTATTATACCATTTTTAAGGCGTATTTTACCGTTAAATTTCTTTCTTAATTTCAGTCTTTTTTACTCTAAGTTTCTGATGACATTAGGATGATACATCAACTTCCTGTCTTTTTACTGATTAACTGTCCTTGACTTGAAGAGATATGAGGCTTTTGAAGAGTTGGTCGCTAATATTGACGATTATATCACCTTTTACAATAATGAAAATTTTCAAGAGCATAACAACGGACCTTGCCCTTCTTGACATGAGGAACAAGGCCGTTATTTAATTTTTTATTCTTTCGCTGCTCGCTTGACAAGAAGCAGTTCAGATTGACCAAACTTGTGTTTTTTACTATATATTAGTATTTGTGTAATCACTGAGAGTGCATGATTTCAGATATTTTAGAAAGGCTGTTAAGTTTGACTCATTTGTTTATGATAAAGAATAGTTTATTAAAAAGGCCGGTTATCTTATTATCTTAGTAGGTGTTAATGAGTAGATGAATCTGTAATATCTATCATGTCCATAGGTGCAATTGACATAATCATTTTAAATTTTTTGGCAAAGATTTCTGGTGGTTCAGGAAATTCTTCAGCAATCCACTCAGCTATAATGGAAAAACAGTAGTTCATTATAATATTGACTGTACTTTTATTAGATATAGGTCCATGGTTGAAAAACTGTGCATTACTTTTCATCAATAATGTAGTGTATTTTTTATGAAGGAAGGTTAGCCAGTTTGAATCAATAGAAGTATGATAAAGAATTTTTCCCCACTGACGGTATTTATAGATAAGTGGAATCATATCATCAGCTATAATATCATAAATGGATACCGATTCCTTTTCGTTGATGATTTGTTCTAGTGCTGTCAAAACTTCCCTAGTAATTGTTACATGGATGTCATTAAAAATATCATCAACATTAGCATAATGTTTTTGGTAAATCGCTTGTCTTGAAACACCCGCTTCTTTAGCAATTTCGGATAAGGTGATATTTTTTTTATCAGGATTTTTAGAAGCAATTCTAAATAGAGCATTTATAATGTTTTCACGACTTCCTAAAACCATAACATCCCCCTTTATATATAATTATTTTAAAAAAAACTTGACAGATTGTAAAGTAAATTTTAGTTTACATCATAAACTATGGTAATCCTTCTACAAATTAAAACAAAGTTTATTGACGTAATGTCAATATTTTTAATCAGGATGTCCTTCTGTTAAAAATAAATTTTTTATATAATGAAGGTCAATAAATTAATAATGGTAAAAGAAAAGAGGGAAGTTTATGAAAGATATTTTACAAAATAATTTTGATAACGTTTTTACGATTTGTAAAACTAAAAGAGCAGAGGTATCTAACTCACAGGTTATTGTTTTAGATAATTATGAAGATATTTTGTTAGTATTATCTGTCTTAAAGGAGTCTGTATCAGTGTATCTTCCAGATTTTAAAGATGATGACTTTACCCAATTATTAGAAAGTAAAACTGTCAAAGATATTCAGCCGTGTACTGATATAGGATCACATACTAAAATCTTGTCCTTGTGTGATAAGATTGGAATTCCTAAACAATTTAGCGATAGTCTATCAAAAAAAGATTTAAAAGCTGAAAAACAATTAGTTCATAAACATAATAGTGATAATGTTATGATTTCAAAGAGTGAGCGGTTACCTAACACCACTGTTTTCTATCTAAAAGGCTTTTTTTGTACAAAGGAAATTATTTTAGATCATGAAGCTGGAGACCATATCGAATCGGTTATTTTGACAGAAATTTGTAGACAGGCATGTCTATCTGCTTCTGAAGAAACATTGAGTGGCAAAGAATATTTGATTCCTACGGAAGATACTAAAATTTATAAAAGATTTATAACATCTGGAGCTCCGCTGTTAATACAAGTCATTTCTGGACAAACTGGAAAACATCAGGGATATTGTGTGTTTACACTATTCCAAAATGAGAAGTGCTGTTTGAAGGGATATATGTTAGGCAGGGTTTTCAGAGATAGGGGAAGTTTTAAAGAAATGAGAACTCGAACAAATGAATAAATTAGAAAGATCACCTATACGAAAGCTCTTAATACAATTGATTATACCCTCATTAGTGACAGCAGTAGTAAGTGGTTCATATAATCTTGTAGATGGCATTTTTATTGGACAAGCTTTAGGGATTGTTGGGAATTCAGCTAATGCCTATACATTTATGATATATGCATTGGTTTATAGCTTTTCTGCATTGGCAAGCGAGGGAACGGCCTCGTTATTGACCATTGCACTTGGTGAAAATAACAACAAAAGAGCAGAAAAAATTTTAAACACTTCGGTTTTAATCTCAGTTGTTTTATCAGTTATTCAAAGTATATTGATATGGGTAGGATTGAACTATTTATTGGCATTATTTGGAACTCCAAGTCACTTATATCATTATATTCAAGAGTTTTCTTTAGTATTTCTTATAGGATCTCCTATTTATTTTGTATCACATACCCTTCTTTATTGTATACGAGCTCAAGGAGCAGTAAAAAAAGTATTGTACATTAATTTAGCCTCTTTTGTTGTCAATACTGGGGCAGGTGCTGTTTTTATTTTAGTATTTAATATGGGATTTACTGGTTCAGCCTTGTCAACTGTTTTGGCAAATTTGATAACCTTAATAATGACTTGTCATGAATATGTAAGGGTATCTTCAAGTCTAAAATTAAAAGTCAGTTTTATGTTTTCTGGTAGTAAAAAACTAAGAAAAAAAATAATTAGTATGGGGCTTCCATTCTTCTTGACAACAATAATTTCAGTTTTATTATTAACTTTGTATAATAGAATTGCATTAATTTACGCGGGTTCGTTTGGAATTGCAGCGCTTTCAATTGTTTCCTCCATTTACCGCTATATTGTTTCTTTGATGAATGCCATTACTAATGGAGTACAGCCAGTTATTAGCTTTAACTATGGTGCCGGAAAAAATATTAGAGTACAAGAAGGCCTTAGAGATTCTTTAATTATTGGAACCCTATTTTCATCAGTTCTTTTTGGTGTTATTCAGTTATACTCTAGAGAAATTGCAGGTTTCTTTAATTCTGAAAATGAGGAGTTTGTAGCTTTTGCGAGTGAAGCTTTAAAACTTGTTATGATTTCTCTTCCTTTGCAAGGAATTATCAATATCGGAACGAATTATTTTCAATATATTTCGCGTGCAAGAGTTTCCACAATTTTGGTTGTTTTACGGCAGATTGTCTTACAGATTCCTTTAGCCATTTTATTACCATTAAAATTTAATATTTCGGGTCTCTGGGCTTCATATTATATTGCTGATGTATTGATTTTTCTTGTCATAGTAGTATGGCTTATAAAAAGTACTAAAATGACAGATATTTAACCTGAGGAGGGTATATGGCTTATATTGAAATGAAACATTCATTTAAACGGTATCAAATTGGAGATACTGAGATTGTTGCTAATAATGATATTAACTTTGAGATTGAAAAAGGAGAATTAGTTATTATTTTAGGTTCCTCTGGAGCAGGTAAATCGACAATTCTTAATATTTTAGGTGGTATGGATTGCAATGATGAGGGGCAAATTATTGTAGATGGCACTGATATTGCTAATTATAACCAAAAACAGCTAACTGATTATAGACGAACAGATGTCGGTTTTGTTTTTCAATTTTATAATTTAGTTCCTAATTTAACAGCTAAGGAAAATGTAGAATTAGCTTCCGAAATTGTATCAGGAGCAAGAGATGCTGTTAAAACACTTGAAGATGTTGGCTTAAAAAATCGCCTTAATAATTTTCCTGCTCAGTTATCAGGTGGAGAACAACAACGCGTATCTATTGCACGCGCTGTTGCAAAAAATCCAAAACTTCTTCTTTGTGATGAACCTACAGGTGCATTGGATTATAAAACTGGAAAGCATGTGCTAAAAATTTTGCAAGATATGTCACAAAATCAGGAAGTAACTGTTATTATTGTCACCCACAATTCTGCTTTAGCACCGATAGCAGACAGAGTTATTCATATGCATGATGCTCAAGTTAACTCTATCAAACTGAATGAAAAGCCCCAAGACATTGAAACGCTTGAGTATTAAGAGGGAATTGCTATGAAAAAAAGGATATTCTGGAAAGATATACAGAAATCATTTAGTTCTTCTTTTGGACGTTTTTTATCCATTATGTTGTTGTTGCTGTTAGGAGCTTTTGCTTTAACTGGTTTAAAGGTTACAACACCTGACTTACAAAGAACAGCGAGTCACTATTTAAGTACCCATAAGACGATGGATTTGTCAGTTATTGCCACTGCAGGCTTGAGTAAAGATGATCAAAAAGAATTAAGGCAAATTAAAGGGGCAACTGTCGAGTTTGATCACTTTGCAGATGCAACCATCAAGGGTACAGATAAAGCGGTTCGTATCTTTTCGAACAGTAAGAAACTTTCAACTTATAAACTTGTTTCAGGTCATCTCCCTAAGAAAAGTCATGAATTGGCTCTTGCTTCTACGCAAAAAGGTAATTATCAAATTGGCGACACTATTACTTTTACTCAGGGAAAAGAAGCTAATTTGAAGCAAACTAACTATAAGATCGTTGGTTTTGTCAATTCTTCGGAGGTTTGGTCAACCAAGAATCTTGGTTCTGCTGCTGCAGGAGATGGTACTTTAACGGCTTATGCTGTTGTTAATGGTTCTGCTTTTGACAGTGATTTCTATACTATTGCGCGTTTGCGCTATGATAATCTAAGAAATCTAAATCCATTTTCAGATACCTATATAAAACGTTTAAATAATGATCAAGAAAAGTTGGATGAGTTGCTGGAAGATAATGGGGGGAAACGTTTAAAAGTTATTAAAGCTGGTCTACAATCTAAGGTAAATGCATCACGGTCACTGCTTGCTGTATCTAAACAGCAATTGAAACAGAAGAAAGCCGCCCTTTTGTATCTTAGCGGAGAACAACTGAGTCAAGCTCAGCAAACAGTTTTAAAAGCTGAGGCCAAAATTACTGAAAATGAAATTAATATAAGGAAGGCTCAAGATAAAATTGATGGTTTAGAAAAACCTGTTTATAGTACCTATACGCGTTCTAGTTTCCCTGGAGGACAAGGATATAGTACTTATGAATCAATTAGTAAAAACATTAGTAACATTGGGAATATTTTTCCTGTTGTACTCTACTTGGTAGCAGCTTTAGTTACATTTACGACTATGACTCGTTTTGTTAATGAAGAACGAAACAATTCAGGGATCTTAAAATCTTTAGGCTACTCCGACAGTGATGTTATGAAAAAATTTGTTGTTTATGGTTTAATAGCCAGTTTAACAGGAACTATTTTGGGTGTTATTGGAGGACATTATCTTCTACCTAAGATTATAACCCGTAATGTTACAACAACAATGACAATCAGTAGTCCTCATCTTTATTTTTATTGGTCTTATACTTTGCTTGCTGTTGGATTAGGATTACTTAGTGCTGTATTTCCAGCATTTTGGGTGGCTAGACGTGAACTAAGTGAAAAGCCGGCGCAATTGCTGTTACCTAAACCGCCTATGAGAGGTTCTAAAATTTTATTAGAGCATGTAGGATTTATTTGGCGTCGTCTTAGTTTTACACAAAAAGTTACTGTACGCAATATTTTTAGGTATAAGCAACGAATGTTCATGACTGTTTTTGGTGTGGCAGGTTCGGTTGCTCTCTTATTTGCTGGCTTGGGCATACAATCTTCTTTGGGAAAAGTTATTGATAATCAATTTAACCATTTGACCACCTATGATATGCTTGTATTAAAAAATAATACTATCGAGAGCAATACAAATGAAGTAAGTCAGTTTCTAAAATCTAATACTGTTTCAAATTATCAGGAAATTTCATCACAAAATATGGATGTGATGATTTCGGGTCAAAAAGAGAAAAAAACAATTTCTATTTTGGCAACAAATAAAAATGACTTTGAGTCTTTTATTCATTTAAAGGAAGCTAAAACTGGCAAAAAAGTAATTTTATCCAATGAAGGAGCAGTCATTTCTAAAAAATTAGCAGCCTATTATGGTGTTCAAAAAGGAGACTTGCTATCATTTAAAGATGAAAACGGTAAAAAACGAAAAATTAAGGTTTCTGATGTTGTTGAAATGAATGTTAATCATTATCTTTTTATGACAAATAAATATTATCGTGAGGTATTTAATGAAAATCCTTCTAAAAATGCTGTGCTAGTTTCATTAAAAGATGGATCGGTGAAAAATATTTCAAACCAAGCAACAAAATTGTTAGCAATGAAAGGAGTTTCTGCTGTTTCTCAAAATTCGTCTCTTATTAACATGGTAAATACAGCTGTTAACGGTTTAAATGCTTCTATGGCTATTTTAGTAATTGTCTCTATACTTTTGGCTGTTGTTATTCTCTATAATTTAACGAATATAAATGTTGCTGAAAGGATTCGGGAATTATCAACAATTAAAGTTTTAGGATTCCATAATGAAGAAATAACAATGTATATCTACAAAGAAACGATTAGTTTATCTATTTTTGGTATTTTACTTGGTCTTATTGGAGGTGACTGTTTGCACAAAGTTATTATCAGTGTTATGAGTCGTGATACGGTTTATCCAACAGCTGTGGATTGGTATGTTTTTGTCCTTCCTGTAGTGGTGATTATAGTAATTCTTGCAGTTCTTGGCTGGATTGTTAATCATCGCTTAAAGATGGTTGATATGTTGGAAGCTTTAAAATCTGTTGATTAGGGTTTAACATGTAAAAAGAGATTAAGATAAAATGAGTTTAAGGTATAATAAATGAACTCGTGCTAGTTATAATTGGTACTGCTTTAGATACTGCGGCGTCTTAAAAAAGAGAAATGCTCTAATTCAAAATTGATAGTCTTTCCTTAAAGTTGGTTTAATTTATCAATAAATTATTTCTGAAACAATTCTATCTTTTGTATCGACGAAATGATACATTTTGTGATCTCATTTCTTTAAAAATTGGGAGTGCTATTATGCAACCAACAATCAACAAATGAGGAATAATTCTGCTATTCGTCTTCCAAAGCAGCCTGTCCATAGTTACAATTGCGAACGAATGATGTTCTAGATTATAAAATGTCTGGAAATACAATTATTTTGGAAAAAGTGAGCAGTATCCCAGAATTAACGGTAGAAGATTTATTTAAGGATTATGAGGGAGAACCTGTTAATTAAGGTATTTAAAGGTATAGGGAATGAATAATAGTAACCTTTAAATGAGATTCAATTATTAAAATTAATTTTGATCCAAGACAAGGACATGAACAGAAAAGCTATTTCCCGTATATTTGTCTAAGTTACAGTGTTGTAACTAAATATTCATTACACCAATCAGTAATACCGAGCATGATTATCCCTTCTATGTCTCTTTAAAAGGAAAAGAACTCACAAGGAAAGTATTATTAGGCCAACTTGATTGCATACGATTGATTTTAACGCTAGAAGATTACCGCTATGTGGAAGATATTTCAGAAACACTTTTAGATAATCTTTTAGATCGTATAAAAGTATCATTGAAAAAGAATAATTTTAAAAAAGGATTTCAGCATAAATTCAGCTGAAATCCTTTTTATTATTCTGTTTTATTAGTCATTTTAAATGGTGTTAGTTCTTTTAAACTGAGAATAACTAGAACGAGTGTAAATCCCCAGCCAATTCGGGTAGCTAATAATAGATTATTTGACCAAAGGTTTAAGCAAGTTGATCCAATGGCTGAACCAGCTGAAATAGCAATGTTTTGTACCATTCGTTGCAATGCTCCTGTGCTACCTTGCATTTTCATAGGACTAGCTAGCATAATACTAGCCATATTAGCAGGCTGAAAGTATCCTCCACCAATACCATAAATAAATAATCCTAAAGTTAAGAATAAATAGGGCCAGCTAGGCGTGAGAAGTAGGAGGAAAATTAAGGATAAAATAATGATACCCAAACCAATATGGCTAAATGATTTATTTTTACTGCCATCATTGATTTTACCAGATATTCTTGAAAAAAGAACCAGGCCTGCAGGTGCTCCTAGTACAAGAAAGCCTGTCTGCCCCACTCCTAAATGATATAATTGTTCAAAAATGAAGGGTGGAAGTAAGAATATCATTGCAGAGGCAAAACCAAAAGCGACCGTTTGAAAAAGATAAGAAAGTACTCGAGGATTCTCGCTCAGCCCCTTGACATTGACAAGAGCACTCTCTTTGCTGTATTCAAGACGGTAAAACCAAATCCCGATCAAGAAACTAATGATGATCAAAATAAGACTGATACCTAATAGGTGGGGCTTACTGAGTAAGGATAGTCCTAAGAGAAGACAAACCAACATAGAAGCATTGAGAACTGTTCCAAGAGAATCTAATGTCCACTCACTAGTTTGTTCGGAGACTTTAGCAAGGAGATAGTGATTACAAATGATGCCAATAAGAGCAAAGGGAACATTAATCCAGAAAATGAAGCGCCAGAGATTTAAAGAAAGTAGTATGCCTCCTAAGGAAGGACCGAGGACAGGTCCTAAGCCAATCATAACTCCTAAAATACTAATAGCACTGTTTTTGCGGTCTTCAGAAACTAAAGTAGTAATCAGAGCTGCTGAAGTAGCTTGCAAAGCCGCCGCTCCTATTCCTTGAATAATCCGGCCAGTAATGAGCCAGCCAATACTATTAGCAAATCCACAAAATAAGGAGCTCAGTCCAAAAAGTACAAATCCTAAGTAGGAAATCTTTAACTTTCCAAATTTATCGCTTAATACTCCTAAAGGTAAGATAGAGATAGCTAATGCTAAAGTATATCCAGTTATTGTAAAAGAGGCAATGTTAGTTGTGGTTTGAAATTGTCCCCTCAAAAAGGATAATGCAACATTGATAATACCTGTATCAAGGGTGGATAATAACATTCCCATACCTGCGATAACTGTTATAAAAAAATCTTGTAAACGTTTCGTCATTTTTATCCCTTCTTTCATCTCAGATTATGATACAATGAAGGAAATCAATAATCAATCAATCCTAAAAATATCGAATCGTTTGGAGGGATAACATTTGGCGATTACCATTCAATTTAGCAATTATGCTCTGAAAACAGATGAAACGTTGACACAAAGAATACAATTTGTATATTCTCCTTTAAATGAACTGTTTAGAAGTTTACATGTCTTATTAAATCCACGTCATCATGGAACTAATATTGACTGGGTGATTAGGATACAAAATAAACTTACTAAGGAATTTTATGAAAATCTTCATTACTTTCAACTCTTTTATGAACTTGGTGTTTCTCCTATTTTGCTTTGCGATTTTCGTTATCATGCGACAACGATTGAAGAAGAGATACAAAATCTAAAGAAATTTCTTGATGAGTTATCTACTGCTCAGTTAATTGAGCATCTGGAAAAAGTGACAAGTGATCGAGAAAATTCCTTTATTCCGACATTAGCAAGGGGATTAGAATGGAAGGATTTTTCTTTGAATAAGAATAATCAGTTACTTAGTGACTTGAGGAAGGATGCCTCTAGTGTTTATCAACATCTTTTTTCTTTTGTTGATTGGTACCGACAAGAAATATTTGATGAAACTTGGAAAAGCAAAGATATTCAACGAAAACTTTTAACAGAAATCCAGCATCAAGCTTCCTTTTTAAGAGAAAGTGGGTTTAAAGCGATGTTTAACCATCTGCAAATTGACCGCATTCATTGGCGAAAGGACAGACTAGTCATTATTAAGCCGTTTGACAAAGATATTCAGTTAAAGGATAGTGATTCTATTATGTTATTACCAAGTTATTTTATTTGGCCTCATCTGTTTGTTGAATCTTTCAACCAAGGAATTGCTGTTACCTATGATATTACAGAGCAGCCAAGTTACTATAACGCTACACCGGAAAATTTGATTACCATTTTTAAAGCTTTAAGTGACCCTGTTCGTCTACAAATTATGAATTATGTTATTGATAAACCAAGTACAACACAATCTTTGGCTCAAATTTTAGTGATGAGTAATTCCAGTGTATCCAGACATCTGCAAATTTTAAAGGAGGCTAATTTATTAACAACAACAAAAGCTAAAAAATTCGTTCTTTATGAGCCAACACAACTCATTACACAACTTATGCCAAATTTCTACCATTTCTTTAAAAATTGAAATCTTAGTCTATTAAAAAGGTGGTGAATTATTATGCCAATGTCACAAATTATCTCAGTTTTATCAGCTAATCGTTTTCTTACTCAAAGTGAGATTGTTTTTTTAAAAGCTAGTCCTGAAATAGTCTTATTTAACTTTTACGGACGAATTTATTATGAATTAAATAATAATGCCCCCATCAAAGAGCAAGGAAGACTAGTCATTGAAAAACTGTCTAGGTATCCTCAAGCAATTAAGCTTGGCAAATCACGGACATGTTTGCCATTTAGCAGGAAAAGTAGGGGTTACAATATTTGAGTAGTTTATTCAAAATAAATTGATGAAACAAGAATCTTCTATCAACTATACTTTGACGCAAGCAAAGATTAATGCTATATAGCAATGGCTGGGGTATCAACTGAGTCCCAATATAAAATTATGTTTAGATTTTTCTGAAAGAAAGTTTCATGTTGGCGGAGCATCAGGAGAAAAGATATTAGAAAAACTAATCCATGAGAGAAAATGTCAATTAACTCAAAATAGGCAGATTGTTTTAAAAACTGACTTCAATAATTTAATGAAGGATTTTTATAAGTAAATCTCTATCAATTTTTATTTAAATTTATGATTTATTGTGGAAGTATTGTGTTGTGCCAATTTTTTGATTTTTAATCAATAAAAGACGCTCTAGTTTTTATGGTTGACTAGAGCGTTTTTATTTGATTATCCAATTCAATTTCAATTTCAATTTTTGTTCTAAAAGGTAGAGCTTCAATCGACTTTTCCTGCAATCTTACTGATACTGAAACCTCATCTTTCAAAAATCGCATAAAACCAAAGTCTTCAGCATGTGTTGAAATGTATTGAATCCTTATTTAACCTCAGTAAAAATCACGTGTTTACGCAATTTTGGTGAGTATTTTTTTAATTGAAGACGGTCTGGGGTGTTGCGTTTGTTTTTTGAAGTAAGGTACAAGCGTTCACCAGATTCTTTATGTTCAAGTGTAATATTTACGCGCATGGTATCTCCCTTCTGTTATTTCGCAGCGTTAGCTTTGGCGATTTTACGTCCTTTATAGTATCCTTTGAGGGATACGCGGTGAGAACGTGAGTAATCCCCGGTGGTTTCGTCAAATTTCACAGTTGGAGCTGTCAAATTATAATGTGTGCGACGTTTGTTTTTTTTCGCTTTTGAAGTGCGACGTGCAGGTACTGCCATTTTTTCTTTCCTCCGTAAGATATAAAGGGCTTTTTAGCCCGTATTCATTTTTTGGGTTAATATGACTTGCGTCAACTTTAATAGTATATCAAAAGATTCTTGTAAAGTAAAGTTACTTGACAGATTTTTTATTTCTTAAGATGGAAGGAATAGCTGGAAATGATGATATCTTGGTTCCATCTGAGATAATATTTGAGACGGAGATTCATTTGATTATGCAGCAGAGTTTGCCAAGGCTTACGCGGAACGAATTGTGGTATTAGTACGGTTAGAGTGCTGTTATGAGCTTTTGCTTTCTGACTGGCTGCATTAACATAATTAACTGTTGGCTTAATGATATCACGGTAATCAGAGTAAACATTGACAAAGGTGATATCTGGGAAAAACTGTTTAAACTCTTCTTCAACTTCATGATCTTTGCTAAGTGTTTCTGTTGTTGAGACGTGCAAAGCGATAACATCTTTACTGAGAGAATGTGCATAATTAACAGCTCCAATAGTAGCCTGTGTCATATTGCCGACGAGTACAAGGACTTTATTGTCAGAATAGCAGACGGCTTTATTTTTATCAGTAATACGCAGCTGCTCTGCGACACTATTGTAGTGGCTTTTTATTTTGTGGAACATGGCAATTAAAATAGCAATAATCGGGAAGAAAGGCCAAATATCATGCAGACGGAAGATCAAGAGAATCAAAATAATAGCATAGCAAATGATGGCACCAACGACATTTGCCAAAGCCTGTTTGAAAAAGTTTTTTTCTTTAAGGTTTTTCCAATAAATGATCATTCCTGTCTGTGCTAATGCAAAGGGGATAAAAACACCGATAGTATAAAGCGGTATCAGACGTTCAGTGGAACCGTTAAAAATAAAGAGTAAGCAAATAGCACCAATAGCTAATGTTAAAATACCATTAGAATACCCTAGACGAGCTCCCTTTTCCAAATAAAGATGAGGCATGTATTTGTTCTTTGCCATATTATAAGAAAGAATCGGAAAAGCTGAAAATCCAGTATTAGCAGCGACTGCTAAGATAAGGGCTGTTGCAATTTGGAAAAGATAAAAGAGTACTTGTCCGATGAAGCTGTGGCCGAAAACTTTCTGAGCTATTTGTGCTAAGATAGTTACGTTATGATTGGGGATAATACCGAGCCAATAGTTGAGAAAAGTGATTCCGATAAACATAGCTCCGAGAATAGCAGACATCATGGTTAACGTTTTAACCGCATTTTTTGCTTTTGGTTTTTTAAAAAAAGGGACGGCGTTTGAAATGGCTTCAACTCCGGTCAAAGAAGCAGAACCGCTAGTAAAAGCACGCAGCAGCAAGACTAAAGTCAGGCCTGATATGGGCTGTCCAATATGAGCTGTTGCGGTGTAAGTGAGATTTCCAGTAACGATTTGGAAAAGTCCACAGATTAGTAAAAAGAGAATGGATATAATGAAAAAATAAACAGGGACAAAAAGTGCCGTAGCTGATTCACGCAGACCGCGTAGATTCATAAGCATTAAAATAAGAACCAAAACAATTGAAATTTCAAGATTGCTATCTTTAAATGCTGGGAAGGCTGACGTGATAGCATCTGCTCCAGATGAGACTGACACGGCAACTGTCAGCATATAATCAATCAGCAGACTCCCGCCTGCTAAGAGCCCCATAGAAGGAGACAGATTGTCTGATGATACCATGTAAGCACCACCGCCATTAGGGTAGGCGTGAATAATCTGACTGTAAGAAATTGTTAAACTAATCAATAAAACGAGTACTCCAATGCCAATTGGCAAAGACCACCAAATAGCTCCTTCTGATAAAGCTATCAAAACTAAAATAACTTGCTCGGGTCCGTAAGCGATAGATGATAAAGCATCGCTTGACAACATAGCCAATGCTTGCAATTTTGTTAATGCATGGCTATCTCCTTCTAATTCAGATTTTAAGGGTTCCCCTAATAGTAAAGTTTTTAAAGTTTTAAACACTTTTTTCCTCCTGAAATTTTATCAATAAGGCATTATAGCTCTATTTCTAAGGAAAATCAATACATTAATTTATTTTTAATAGACATTTTATAAAAAAGAAAGTAAAGCATTTTGGCTGTCTGCTCTGTTGTTTTTGTGGTAAAATAGAACAGAAATAGAAGTAAGGAATATAAGAAAGGATTCAAATTTGGCTTGAAGTCTGTGCAAAAGGGTTCATTATTTTGTATATTAAAGATATATTATTGTAATGACACCTTTGCTTTGACTGTTAAATGCCTTTTTATATCATAATATGACATTACAAAAACCAAAAGGAACACAAGATATTCTGCCTCAAGAGACAGTTAAATGGCAGTATGTCGAAAACATTGCGCGTAAAACTTTTAAAAAATATCATTACGGTGAAATTAGAACGCCCATGTTTGAACACTATGAGGTCATTAGTCGTTCTGTTGGTGATACGACAGATATTGTAACAAAGGAAATGTATGATTTCCATGATAAGGGAGATCGTCACATCACACTACGCCCAGAAGGAACAGCTCCTGTTGTTCGTTCTTATGTGGAAAACAAACTTTTTGCGCCCGAGGTACAAAAACCTGTTAAAGTTTTTTATATTGGTTCCATGTTTCGCTATGAGCGGCCTCAGGCAGGACGCTTACGTGAATTTCATCAGTTAGGAGTTGAATGTTTTGGCTCTAACAATCCTGCCATTGATGCAGAAACCATTGCCATGGCTTATCAGCTTTTCAACGAGCTAGGTATCAAAGATGTCACTTTGCACCTTAATAGTTTAGGAAATAAAGAGAGTCGCAAGGCTTATCGTCAGGCTTTGATTGATTATCTGATCCCTATGAAAGACAAACTGTCCAAAGATTCACAGCGCCGCTTAGAAGAAAATCCTTTGCGAGTACTAGATTCTAAAGAAAAAGAAGATAAAGAAGCTGTTGAAAATGCACCGTCTATCTTAGATTATTTGGATGATGACTCACAAGCGCATTTTCAGGGTGTATGTGATATGTTAGAGGTACTTGACATTCCTTATGTTATTGATACCAATATGGTTCGTGGTCTTGACTATTATAACCACACGATTTTTGAATTTATTACTCAAGTTGATAAAAGTGAATTAACGCTTTGCGCTGGCGGTCGGTATGACAGTCTTGTCGAATACTTTGGTGGTCCTGCGACAGCTGGATTCGGATTTGGACTTGGTTTGGAGCGACTTTTATTGGTTATTGACAAGCAAAAGATTAATCTGCCAGTAGATAACAGTTTAGATGTCTATATAGCTGTACTTGGTGCAGCTGCTAATAGTACGGCTTTAGAACTTATTCAAGCTATTCGTAAACAAGGTTTTTCGGCAGAACGTGATTATCTTGGTCGTAAAATTAAAGCACAATTTAAATCGGCAGATGTTTTTAAAACGAAATTGATTATGACTTTAGGTGAGAGTGAAGTTGAAACTGGACGAGTTGCTGTTAAAAATAACTTCACACGACAAGAAATTGCTGTTAGTTTTGAGGAAATTAAAACAGATTTTGCTAGTGTTTTTAAACAATTAGGTTCAGACAGACCATAGAGCAATCCTGCTTAACCTTAAAAAGGCAGCGGCAGCTAAGGCTGGAAATATAATGTTGATAAACTCTTAAACTTGCTGTTGTGTCAGTATTTTTAAGAGTTTTTATTTTAGCTGGTTAAAAAGCTTGAAATCCTTTAATTATGCTTACTATTTTTCAGTGAAGCCACTTTTATTTAACGGTTTTTGTGCTAAAATAGATAGGGAAATAAAGTTAGAGAAAGGGAGTTATTATGAAACGTTCTATGTATGCTGGTGCTGTGCGTTCAGAACACATCGGACAAGAGTTAACCCTTAAAGGCTGGGTGGCTCGCCGGCGTGATTTAGGAGGTCTTATTTTTATTGATTTGCGCGATCGCGAAGGCATTGTGCAACTAGTCATTAATCCTAAAACCGCCAGTAATACTGTTGTTAAAAGTGCTGAAAGCTTGCGGAGTGAGTATGTTATCGAAGTGACAGGGATGATTGTGGAGCGTGATCAAGCTAATGATAATTTACCAACGGGTTGCGTCGAAATGCAGGTGACGCAGTTAACGATTTTAAATGCTTCACAAACACCGCCCTTTGAAATTAAGGATAAAATTGAAGTCAATGATGACACACGTTTGCGTTATCGTTACCTCGATCTTCGTCGTCCAGAAATGCTGAAAAATTTTAAGTTACGTGCTAAGGTCACACATGTTATCCGCAATTATCTGGATGATTTGGATTTCATAGATGTTGAGACACCTATGCTTGCCAAGTCAACACCAGAAGGAGCACGTGATTATTTAGTACCAAGCCGTATGAGTCGAGGGCATTTTTATGCTCTTCCTCAAAGTCCGCAGATTACCAAACAGCTTTTAATGAATGCAGGTTTTGATCGTTATTACCAAATTGTCAAATGTTTTCGTGATGAAGACTTACGTGGAGACCGTCAACCTGAATTTACACAAGTTGATTTGGAAACTTCCTTTTTATCTGAACAAGAAATTCAAGAAATCACAGAAAGATTGATTGCATGTGTCATGAAGGAAGTCATGGGCATAGAGTTGCAATTACCACTTCCCCAAATATCTTATGATACAGCAATGAACAATTATGGTTCTGATAAACCAGATACTCGCTTTGAAATGACTTTACAGGACTTGACAGATCTTGTAAAGAATATTGATTTCAAAGTATTCTCACAGGCTCCTGCTGTAAAAGCTATTGTTGCTAAAAATGCTGCAAATAGCTATTCTCGCAAAGCAATTGATAAGTTGACAGATATTGTAAAGTCATTTGGTGCAAAGGGTCTTGCTTGGGTTAAATATAATGATGGCAAAATAGGTGGTCCTATTGCCAAGTTTTTGACAACTATTGAAGATGAGTTGATAGAACGTTTACAGCTTGAAGCAAATGATTTAGTGTTTTTTGTAGCAGATGATCTTGAAATAGCAAATGGTAGTCTTGGTGCTCTGCGTAACCACTTGGCAAAAGAACTAAACCTTATAGACCATTCGAAATTTAATTTCTTATGGGTTGTGGATTGGCCAATGTTTGAATGGTCTGAGGAAGAAAATCGCTATACAAGTGCTCACCATCCTTTCACTTTACCGCAAGAAGATACGGTTGCTGAACTTGAAGGTGATCTCAGCAAGGTTCGTGCTGTTGCATATGACATTGTTCTTAATGGTTATGAGCTTGGCGGGGGTAGTCTTCGTATCAATCAGAGAGAGACACAAGAACGTATGTTCAAGGCGCTTGGATTTACAAAAGAAAGCGCTCAAAAACAATTTGGCTTTTTACTGGAAGCTATGGATTATGGTTTTCCGCCTCATGGAGGACTAGCGCTTGGATTGGATCGATTCGTTATGCTTTTAGCAGGAAAAGAGAATATTCGTGAAGTGATTGCCTTTCCTAAGAATAATAAAGCTTCAGATCCAATGACACAAGCCCCAAGTTTAGTTTCTGATAAACAACTTGATGAGCTTTATTTGCAAGTAAACAAGAATGCAGTAAAGAACAATGAACAAGAATAAATTTACCCTCATTTTTAAGCATCGTATAAAGAATTTAGCGAAGCGCTATCAGATCATTAATGTCCTGTCCTCTATTTCAAGAGAGAAATATGGCGAGCGTATTTCTGGCTCTATTATTTATGCTTTGTTGTCATCTATTGCTGTTAATTTTTTCTTTCAGCCTGGGAATGTCTATGCCAGTGGTGCCACAGGTTTAGCTCAGATTGTCTCGACTCTGTCTGTTAAGTATTTTGGATTGACTATTCCTGTTTCAGTAACTTTTTATGCTATCAATATACCGCTTTTGATTATAGCTTGGTATATGATTGGTCATAAATTTACTGTTTTTACTTTTATTACAGTAACTTTGAGCTCTCTCTTTATTCAGTTCATTCCTCAAATGACCTTAACACCTGATCCGATGATGAATGCCATTTTTGGTGGTTTGGTTATGGGAACGGGAATAGGTTTTGCCCTTCGCAATAATGTGTCTAGTGGTGGTACTGATATTATCAGTCTTTTGGTTCGTAAGAAAACAGGCCGTAAAGTTGGTACAGTTTCTCTGATTGTCAATATTTTGATTATGATAATTGCAGGAATGACTTTTGGTTGGCAGTATGCTCTTTATTCTATGGTGACCATTTTTGTATCCAGTCAGATGACTGATGCGGTTTTTGTTAAACAAAAGAAAATGCAGGCAATGATTGTCACTAGCAGGCCTGATCGAGTTATTCGGATGATTCATCATAAATTACACCGTGGTGTTACCATTATCAATGATGCTGAAGGAACTTACAACCATGAACATAAAGCTATTCTTGTTACTATTATCACACGTGCTGAATTTAATGACTTCAAATATATTATGAAGAAGACTGATAAAAATGCTTTTGTTTCTGTAGCAGATAATGTTAATATTATTGGCCGTTTTGTTGAAGAAGATTAAATATTAATGTTGATAATTTAAGGAGATACAATGAAAATAGATTATACTCTTCGTCTAAAAAATTTTATTTTTATTGCCTTAGGTGTAGCCATTTATGCTTTTGGTTTTGTCAATTTTAATATGACAAATCATATTGCTGAGGGAGGTATGGCCGGTTTAACTTTAGTTTTTCATGCCCTCTTTGGTATCAATCCAACTTATACTGGCTATCTATTTAACTTGCCTTTACTGTTGTTTGGAATTTATTTTTTTGGTCGCAAAATGATGGTTTACACCATTTATGGAACAACGTTGATGTATTTTTTTGTCTATATCTTTCAAAAAATCCCTCTTTATATTGATTTACAGCATGATTATCTAGTCGTCGCTTTAGTGGCTGGTATCTGTGCAGGTATTGGTAATGGAATTGTTTTTCGTTATGGGGGGACTACCGGTGGTTCAGATATTATTGCTCGTGTTATGGAGGATAAGTATGGTATTCAATTGGGTCAGGCTTTATTAATTTTTGATATTTTTGTTATGCTCTTATCTTTGACTTATGTCTCCATTCCTCAAATGATGTATGCTCTGATTGCTAGCTTTATGTTCAGTCAAGTGGTTATTTTAGTCCAAAATGGTGGCTATTCTGTTCGAGGAGTCTTGATCATTACTGATAAGCATGAAGAAGTGGCTGAAGCCATTCTTGAAGAACTCAATCGAGGCGCTACTTATTTAAAAGGTCAAGGTGCTTATTCAGGTAAAGAAAAAAATGTTCTATATGTTGCTTTAAATCCTACAGATGTTAGGTTATTAAAGGAAATGATGGAAAAACTTGATCCAGATGCCTTCATTTCGATTTTAAATGTTGAAGAAATTATTAGTCCTGACTTTATTGTTAGTAAGCGTGAACGCAAACTAGCCTATAAATAGAAAAAATAAGCTGTTGGAATATATATTCCAACAGCTTATTATAATGCTTACATTTCATTAGGTGCCTCAACACCCAGAAGGGCTAAGGCTTCTTTGAGAACAGTTGCGGTGGCATAACTAAGTGCAAGACGGCTGTCACGTTCAGGGCTATTATCAAGAATGCGTGTGTGTGCATAATATTTGTTAAAGCTTTGTGCTAAGTGAATAGCAAATCTAGCGATAAGGGAGGGCTCAAAATTATCAGCTGCTTTAACGATGGTATTTGGAAAATCCTGAATGAGTTTAATAATCTCCCAACTTTCAGTGTCATTTAACTGATAGTTTTCTGCTGCCTGAGGCTGAAAATCAGCTTTTCTAAGGATAGATTGAATACGGGCATGAGCATATTGAACATAAGGACCTGTTTCGCCTTCAAAAGAGACCATAGCTTCAAGATCAAAATCATAGCCATTTGTTCGGTCTGTTTTAAGGTCATAGAATTTTATCGCTCCTACACCAACAGCATGGGCAACGGCTTCTTTATTAACTAAATCAGGGTTTTTAGTATCAATTTGCGCTAAAGAGCGTTTGACAGCTTCGGCAATTGTTGGCTCAAGTAAGATAACATTTCCTTTGCGGGTGGATAATTTTTGACCATTTTTAGTAACAAGGCCAAAAGAGACATGCTGGATATCTTTACTCCAAGCATAGCCCATTTCAGCTAATACAGCTTTTAATTGCTTGAAATGAGCAGTTTGTTCCTGACCGACAACATAGATAGCTTTAGCAAAGTCATAGGTACGTTTGCGATAAATGGCTGCTGCCAAATCGCGGGTAATATAGAGAGTAGCACCATCAGATTTCTTAATAAGAGCAGGGTGTTCAATGCCGTATTTTTCAAGGTTAACAACTTGAGCTCCTTTAGATTCTTCTAAAAGTCCCTTCTCGGCTAGTAATTGGACAACCTCTTCCATTTTATCATTGTAAAAAGCTTCACCATTGTAGCTATCAAAATCTATACCAAGCTCAGCATAAAGACGATTGAATTCCATTAAGCTTTCATCGCGGAACCATTGCCAAAGTGCAAGGGCTTCCTCATCATTGTTTTCGAGTTTACGGAACCATTCGCGAGCTTCTTCATCAAGTTCTGGATGGTTTTTAGTTTCAGCATTAATCCGAACATAGAGCTTTAAAAGTTCATCAATAGGATGGGATCTAACTGCCTCTTCACTGCCCCATTTTTTATAGGCAACAATAAGCATGCCAAACTGTTTGCCCCAGTCACCCAAGTGATTGATTTTAACGGTCTCATAGCCTAATTTTTGGAAAATATTAGATAAAGCATCGCCGATAACAGTGGAGCGTAGATGTCCAATAGAAAAAGGTTTAGCAATATTAGGACTAGAAAGATCAATAACAATATTGCGGCCTTGACCAATGGCTGCTTGAGCGTAATCTTCCCTTTTTTTAATGACTTCTTTTAATACTTGAGCTGAGATTTCTGACTTATTAAGAAAAAAATTAATATAAGGGCCGACAGCTTCGACCTTCTCAAAATAGCTATTATTAATTTGACCGACAAGTTCACTGGCAATGATTTGCGGAGCTTTGCGCATCGTTTTAGCTAAACTAAATGTTGGAAAAGCTAAATCTCCCATACTAGATTTCTTGGGTTTTTCCAGTAAATTTAAAATAGTTTCCTGCTCTAAAGCAGGAACGATTGCTGCAATTTCTTTTGCAATTAATCTGTTATGATTCATTTTTGTTTCTCCTAAATATAATTAATAAAGTGTTTATGGTATGAGTTGAAAATTTTAGATAATGAGTAAACAGGTTATTATAAAAATAGCTTAATAAATTTTATTCATTGCTGAAAAAGAACGGAGGAGTATACTGGCATAGATGGTCAAAACATTTAAGTGCTGTTTCCTTATCTTTACAAATAATAAGACAGGTATCATCACCACAAACTGTTGCTGTAATTTCAACTAACTGCATGGAATCTAGTATTGAGCCAAATGATTGGGCTAGACCCGGCAGTGTTTTCAATATCACTTGGTTTTGGACAGGCTTTAACATAACTAAAGCATCTTCCATATAAAATCGCAGCCTTTCTTCCCAATGGGTTGGAGAAATTTTATGAACCTCATATTGGGAGTGCTTACCGGATGTTTTAATTAAATGTAACTCTTTAATATCTCTTGAAAGTGTAGCTTGTGTGACTACGACTCCATTTTTTAAGAGTTCAGATTGTAATTCTTGTTGGGTATTAATCTTTTTTTTCAGAGATTAAAGAGAGAATTAATTTATGTCGGACTTCTTTTTTATTCAATTAATTCTGCCTCCTTATGTCATAAAACAGCCACTCCATTTTATTATATCATACAATATTGAATTGTTAAGACAAATATTAGCAATCTGTTAACCCACGGAAAAAGGATAGGTTTTTAATTTGTTCACGCTTAAAAATAAGTTATAATAAAGGAAAAGGAGATTGTTTTATATGCCAAAATTTATTGTTTCAGATTCATTTTGAGAATTGTTTCCACAAGCTAAAATTGGTATTGTCTTATTAAAAAATTTTCAATCTTAGGAACTATCACCAAAACCTATTATCGAATTACTTAAGGAAAGTAATGAGCTGGCTAAGACTTACCTCGTTGAAGGTAACTTTAGTGATAATGTGGAAATACAGGTTTATAGAAAAGCTTATCAAAGATTTAAAACTAAAAAGAGCATATTCGAGTATTGAAGCATTACTAAAACGGGTCAGCAACAACAAGCTGATAGGCAGTATAAATCCTTTAGTAGATATTTATAATGCTGCAAGTTTACTTACTAGTTGGAGCGGAGGACAGTGAACCTTTTGAAGTTGATTTGAGATTAGAAATGACAGAAGGTGGGGATAATTTTATTTAATTGAGAACTCGAAAAATTCTTCTACTCTAGCTGGTGAATTATGCTATAGAGATGATAAAGGTGCTGTTTGTAGATATCTTAATTGGAGAGATGGCGAACGCATCATGATTATAATAAAACTAAAAATGCGTTTATTGTTATTGAATTATTGGATAGTGAGAAAATAACAGGTTTGCAGTCTGTATTAGATTTTATTGAGAATAACCGCTCAGAAATATTCAAAGGGTAGCAGCAGCCAAACGATACTGGATAAAGTGCATCCATATTTAATGATTAATTAATAATAAGCTTGATAACAACGATAAGGAGAGTGATAAGATGTTAATATCTAAAAATGATTACCAAATGTTGCGAAATTTAGAGGATTTTCAGTATTTGTCTATAGATCGCTTTGACCAATTAATGGCAGCGACACGTTTAAGAAAAGCACCTAAAAATCATATTTTATTTTTTAAAGGAGATAATCGTGATAAATTATTTTTACTTAAGTCTGGTTATGTGAAGTTAGAAGATACGGATAGCTCCGGTTCCTTTTTATATACTGATTATGTGAAGCATAATACAATGTTTCCATATGGCGGTATGTTTTTAGAAAAAATTTATGATTTTTCAGCAAGAGCTATTACTGATATTGAATACTTTTATATTCCTGTTGATTTATATGAGTCCTTTGTGGCTACTAACAGCGCACAAATAAAAATTTTATGTCAAAAGCTGTCGCGCTTATTAAGGCTTCACGAAATCCGTTTAAGAAATGTCGTCACTTCAAGGCACCAAAACATTCGGAGAAACCTTTCATGCGTTTGCCGTGTTTTGTTTATCTTATCAGTAGAACTATGTTAAAGAATTATGTTATAATGGACTAAATCATACTTATAGAGTTGAGAATATTTAGATTGTCAGAGTAAAAAGCTGTTCTGAAAGTAATATACCCTTTACGTTTTTCAATTATCTAATAGTTAAATCACTCATACAGCTTCGTATTATGATCAAGCTAGGACATCTCATTGAGATATCATCAATAGGATAGTACCAGATACATTTTAAAGCAACATATCACATATTTTAAAGTATAAAAATCAATTGGACTCTTATTTAAGAGTGCTTGATAATGTAAGTGGTTCATTTAGATGATTTCTGCATTTTTTCACTTGTAGTATAAGCTAAATGAACTTTTTTGTTAAAAAGAAATCATCATATTATTGAAGTATGGTATAAAAAATATATGTAGGAATTGTTATGAATAAATTATTACGTCAAAACAAAATAAAACAAATTATACGCTCAAAACATATAGGCACTCAAGAAGAATTGAAGCATCAACTTGAATTAGAAAAAGTTTTTGTTACTCAGGCGACATTATCACGAGATATGCGAGAATTAGGTCTTTTTAAATCACGTGATAAAGAAGGATACCTATATTATGAAATACCAGAAAATGGTTCGACTATTTTTACGCCTGCTGCGCTTTATTATATTAAGAAGGTTTTCCGAACAGATGCGCTTTTAGTTTTTCATACCAACTTGGGAGAGGCAGATGTTTTGGCAAATTTGATTGATTCGGAGTCTCATTCTGAAATTCTTGGAACTGTTGCTGGTGCAGATACCCTTTTGGTTATTTGTAAAAATGAAGAAATTGCTAGCCAGTTAGAAAGCGATGTTCTTTCAAACTTATGAGCCCATTTGAAGAAGCCTTAAATCAGTTAATAGAGCTTTTGCAGGAACATGACAGTGTGCAAGCTTTTCAAGCTGTTGAAAAAAAGATTAAATCCTTACCGGAGTTAAACAAAGTAGCACATGATATGAAAGGCTATCAACAAGACGCTGTTCTTTTTCAAAGGATTGAAAAAAGTAAAGCTCAAAAAGAAGCTGATCAAAAGGCGCAAAAAATGGGAGAGAGTTTGGATAAGCTTCCTATTGTCCAAGATTATCGAGCCAAAATGCAGGATGCCAGCGATCTTTTACAATATGTAACCAAGACTCTAGAAGAGAAGATAAATGAGGAGTTAGGAAATGACTAAGGAAAAACTCTCTCCAGGAATGCAGCAGTATTTGGATATCAAAAAAGACTATCCAGATGCTTTTTTGCTTTTCCGCATGGGAGATTTTTATGAACTATTTTATGATGATGCTATCAAGGCTGCTCAAATTTTAGAAATTAGCTTAACAAGTCGTAATAAAAATGCTGACAATCCTATTCCGATGGCTGGTGTCCCTTATCATTCAGCTCAACAATATATTGATGTTTTGATTGATTTGGGTTATAAGGTTGCCATTGCTGAGCAGATGGAAGACCCTAAAAAAGCTGTTGGCGTTGTCAAACGTGAAGTGGTTCAAGTGATTACCCCGGGTACTGTTGTTGATTCAACTAAGCCAGACAGTGCTAATAATTTTTTAGTCTCTCTGGATACTGATGGCAGTCAGTTTGGCCTTTCTTACATGGATTTATCTACTGGGGAATTTTATGCGACAACATTAGCAGATTTGCCAGCAGTGAGAAGCGAAGTCCTCAATCTCAAGACGCGTGAATTAGTTATTGGTTTTGAACTGAGTGAGAATGAAGAACAGCTTTTTCGTAAGCAGATGAACCTGCTCTTATCTTTTGAAAAAACTGTCTATGACGATGTACATTTATTGGATGATCAATTAAAAGCAATAGAACTTGCTGCAGCTGGCAAACTCTTGCAATATGTTCATAACACACAAAAACGTGAGTTGAGTCATTTGCAAAAGTTGGTGCATTATGAAATCAAAGATTACTTGCAGATGGCTTATGCTACAAAATCTAGCTTGGATCTGTTAGAAAATGCCAGAAGCGGGAAAAAACATGGCAGTCTCTACTGGCTTTTAGATGAGACAAAAACAGCTATGGGGACACGTCTTTTGCGAACTTGGATTGATCGTCCTTTGGTCAGTTCAAGCCTTATCAGTAAACGTCAAGATATTATTCAGACTTTTCTAGATCACTTTTTTGAGCGCAGTGATCTTAGTGACAGTTTAAAAGGTGTTTATGATATTGAACGTTTGGCCAGCCGTGTTTCATTTGGGAAGGCCAATCCTAAAGATTTATTGCAATTGGGTCAGACCTTAAGTCAAGTTCCTGTCATTAAGACTATTCTTGAAAGTTTTGCCAGTTCTAGTTTGGAAAGCCTAATTAATCAGATTGATACTCTTCCAGAATTGGAAGCATTGATTCGTTCGGCTATTGACTCTAATGCACCTATAACTATTACAGAAGGCGGTATGATTCGAGAGGGGTTTGATGAAACCTTAGATAAGTATCGAACGGTAATGCGCGAAGGGACGAGTTGGATTGCTGACATTGAGACTAAGGAACGTCAGAAAAGCGGCATCTCAACCTTGAAGATTGATTATAACAAAAAAGACGGTTATTATTTCCATGTCACCAACTCTAATTTGTCTTTAGTACCAGATTACTTCTTTAGAAAGGCAACGCTTAAAAATTCTGAGCGCTTTGGGACAGCAGAGCTTGCAAAAATTGAAGGTGAAATGTTAGAAGCGCGTGAAGAATCAGCCAATTTAGAATATGATATTTTCATGCGTATCAGATCACAGGTTGAATCTTATATTGAGCGTCTTCAAAATCTGGCCAAGAGTTTAGCGACTGTTGATGTTTTGCAAAGTTTAGCAGTAGTAGCTGAGAATAATCATTATGTCAGACCTTCTTTTAATCATCAGCAGGAAATCAGTATTGAAAATGGTCGCCATGCTGTTGTTGAGAGGGTTATGGGAAGCCAAGAATATATTCCCAATACTATCAATTTTGACCAAAAGACTAGTATTCAACTGATTACTGGACCTAATATGAGCGGTAAGTCAACTTACATGCGGCAATTAGCTCTGACAGTTATTATGGCTCAATTAGGTTCTTTTGTAGCAGCTGATTCAGCTGATTTGCCGATTTTTGATGCTATTTTTACACGTATTGGTGCTGCAGATGATTTGATTTCAGGACAGTCCACCTTTATGGTAGAGATGATGGAAGCTAATCATGCTATCAAGGCAGCGACACCTAATTCACTCATTTTATTTGATGAATTAGGACGTGGTACAGCAACTTATGATGGTATGGCTTTAGCACAGGCTATTATTGAGTATATTCATAATAAAGTTGGAGCTAAAACGCTATTTGCTACCCATTATCATGAGTTGACAGACTTGTCAACTAGATTGACAAGTCTTGTCAATGTACATGTTGCTACTCTTGAAAAAGATGGAGAGGTCACTTTTCTTCATAAAATTGCTGATGGACCAGCTGATAAATCTTATGGAATCCATGTTGCTAAAATTGCCGGCTTGCCTAAAGATTTACTTAATCGAGCTGATCACATATTAGTTGATTTAGAAAAAATGAGTGCAGCTGTCTCAGTCAATCTTAAAAACGAGACCAAAGAAAGCCAACCTGTGGAAGAGCAGTTGTCACTTTTTGCTATTGATAATAATTATGAAGAATTAATCAAAAAATTGAAACAGTTGGACCTTACCAATTTAACACCAAGAGAATCCATGAATGCCTTATTTGATTTGAAGGACCTATTATAAATGGCTCGTGTCAACTGTAGTGGGTGACTTATAGTGACAGTCAAAAGAGGATCTCTTAGTCTTCTCTTTTGTGATGTTCAAAATGAGGAAAATTCGTTTTTTAAAATTGTCCAAGTTCCTAAATCCAAAGGCATTGGCTTTGATATCTTTGATGAGCTTGTTGGTTGCTTCAAGTCTGGCATTTGAATAGGAAAGCTGGATGGTGCTGATGAGGTGTTTCTTGTAACGAAGAAAGGTGTTCAGAGTCATTCTGAAGGTCTGATTGAGATGTGGCTATATCGACAAGTTTTTAAAAGGCTGTCGCACAAGCCTCATAGAATTCCGCAGACAAGCATCGATTTGAATGATGCAACGAGCACTCCAATCGGCTAACTTAGAAAATAGATTTAGGACTTTTGAAACCTTTCCGAGGAAAACTTGACACAAACAGAGTAATCTCAATTAAGATTGCTCTTTTAATTTATGGTATAATAAACACAATTTTAGTGAGGTGACTTATGTCAAAAATTATTGAACTGCCAGAAGTTTTAGCCAATCAAATTGCTGCTGGAGAGGTTATTGAAAGACCAGCTAGTGTCGTAAAAGAACTAGTTGAGAATGCTATTGACGCTGATAGCAGCCAAATTACAATAGAAATTGAAGAATCAGGACTGAAAAAAATTCAAGTGACTGATAATGGTCAAGGAATAGAACAAGCGGATGTAATTATGAGCTTACGTCGTCATGCAACTAGTAAGATTAAAAAACAATCCGATCTTTTTAGAATTAGGACCTTAGGTTTTAGAGGTGAGGCCCTTCCATCAATTGCTTCTATTAGCAGACTAACATTAAAAACAGCAACAAAAGGGGAAATACATGGCACTTTATTAATCGCAAATGGAGGTAAAATTGAAAAAGAAGAAGCCATTAGTACCCCTATTGGAACCAAAGTGAGTGTTGAAAATCTTTTCTTTAATACCCCTGCTCGCCTTAAATATATGAAAAGTTTGCAGGCAGAGCTTGCTCATATTATTGATGTCATTAACCGTCTTAGCTTGGCGCATCCCGAAATTGCTTTCACGCTTATTAATGATGGCCGTGAATTAACAAAGACGTCAGGTAAAGGCGATCTGCGTCAAGCTTTAGCGGGTATTTATGGGGTAACCACTGCTAAAAAAATGGTCGAAATTTCAAATGCAGATCTTGATTTTGAGGTATCTGGTTATATTAGTTTGCCTGAATTAACACGAGCTAATCGCAATTATATTACCATTCTTATTAATGGGCGTTATATCAAAAATTTTTTGCTCAATCGTGCTATTCTTGATGGTTATGGTTCAAAATTAATGGTGGGACGTTTTCCAATTGCTGTTATTGATATTCAGATTGACCCTTATTTAGCAGATGTTAATGTTCATCCAACTAAGCAGGAAGTTCGCATTTCTAAAGAAAAAGAGTTAATGAATCTCATTAGTTCGGCAATTGCAGATAGTTTAAGAGAACAAGAGTTAATTCCTGATGCTTTGGAAAATCTTGCTAAAACTAGCACAAACAAGAAACAAAAGTTTGAACAAACACAACTTCCTCTTAAACAATCAAATCTTTACTATGATAAGACTCAAAATGACTTCTTTCTCAAAGAAACGACAGTTTCAGAAGCATCAAGCGAGTTTACAGTAGTTGATAAAGCTGTAAATATTACTGATAATGTATCAGGACATAGCAGTGTAAAATATGCTCAACGTCAAATGAGAACTTGTGAAAACAAAGAGCATCCAAGTCTTACTATGACAGATAAGCAACAAAAGCGACAGCTTAGTAGAATTGTTGAAAGTCTAGAAAATGAAGAAAAGTCAACTTTTCCTGAGTTAGAATATTTTGGTCAAATGCATGGAACTTACCTCTTTGCTCAAGGTGAAGGGGGGCTTTATATCATAGATCAACATGCTGCTCAAGAACGTGTTAAATATGAATATTATCGTGATAAAATTGGAGAAGTAGACAATAGTTTACAGCAGCTTTTAGTACCTTATCTTTTTGAATTTCCTGCTAATGATTTTATGACCTTACAAGAAAAAATGAGCATTTTAAATGAGGTTGGAGTTCACTTAGAAAACTATGGAGAGAATACTTTTATTTTGAGAGAACATCCTATTTGGTTACAGGAAAAAGAAATTGAATCAGCCGTTTATGAGATGTGTGACATGTTGCTGTTGACAAATGAAGTCTCCATTAAGAAATATCGAGCGGAATTAGCTATTATGATGTCTTGCAAGCGTTCTATCAAGGCTAATCATAATTTGGATGATTATTCTGCCAGAAATCTCTTAATTCAATTATCACAGTGCAAAAATCCTTACAATTGTCCTCATGGACGTCCTGTGCTTGTGAATTTCACAAAAGCTGATATGGAAAAGATGTTTCGTCGCATTCAGGAAAACCATACTAGTTTGAGAGAATTAGGGAAATACTGAGATAAAGCTAGATTACTTATTTATGTTGTAAAGAATATGTCAATATATTGTAAACTTTTTTGGAGGTAAGTAAATGGCAAGTTCTTTTTACTTAGTTAGTAGATCAGCAAGTCAATATTTGTAACTGATTTTTCCTTTCGTATTAATTTGTGCTATACTATTATGCAATAAAGGGAGAAATGATGTACGATTATATTAAAGGGAATTTAACCAAAATTACAGCTAAATATATTGTCTTAGAAACTGGCGGTTTGGGTTATGTAATTAATGTTGCCAATCCTTATAGTTTTTCTAATCAGATAAATCAAGCTATTCAAATTTATATTCACCATGTTGTCCGTGAAGATGCCCATCTTCTTTATGGTTTTCATACTGAGGATGAAAAGGCGGTTTTTCTTAATCTTATCTCTGTTTCAGGAATCGGTCCAACTTCAGCATTAGCTATTATTGCGGCTGATGATAATGAAGGTTTGGTTAAAGCTATTGACCACAGTGATGTAAACTATTTGATGAAATTCCCTAAAATTGGGAAGAAAACAGCTCAACAAATGGTGCTTGATTTAGCAGGTAAATTTGTAGATATTAATGAAGTCTCAACCGATAAAAGCAAAGTGAGCACTATTAATAATAATCAAGAACTTGAAGAGGCGGTTGAAGCACTTTTGGCTCTTGGTTACAAAACAAATGAACTTAAGAAGATAGAAAAATTTTTTGAAGGAACGACTGATACGGCAGAAAATTATATTAAATCTGCTCTAAAAATGTTGATGAAATAGTAGTTTTCGAGTATCTGTATCAATCTGCTCGTTTGAGAATAGATAATTTATAAAAACTCTATGTATATGAAGGGAATAATAATGAAGCGTTGCAGTTGGGTAAAAGAAAGCAATCCTTTGTATGTTGTTTATCATGATGAGGAATGGGGGAAGCCATTGCATGATGAGCAAAGATTATTCGAATTACTGTGTTTAGAAACTTATCAAGCTGGACTTTCTTGGGAAACTATTCTCAACAAACGTGAGGCTTTTAAATCTGTTTTTCATCATTATGAAATTGATAAAGTAGCTGCTATGTCTGATGAAGTATTGGAAGAGATTTTAAAAAATCCGAAGGTTGTTCGTAATCGCAGAAAAGTTTATGCAACACGTCATAACGCACAGGCGTTTTTAGCTATACAGAAAACATTTGGAAGTTTTGATCATTATCTTTGGTCTTGGGTGAACTTTACACCAATTGACAATTTTGTCAAGAATTGTCAAAGTATACCTGCTCAAACGAATTTATCAGAAAGGCTTGCTAAGGATTTAAAAAAGAAGGGCTTTAAATTTGTTGGTCCTGTTTGCATTTATTCTTATTTACAGGCAGCAGGTCTAATTAATGATCACGAAGTTGATTGTGATTTTAACCCTAAAAAATAAGACATTTTCACTAGGAGGCTTAACTAGCTCAATTTATTTGACAAACCAGTTCTGCTGTCCATTATTTGAAAACCCCTCTAAAAAATTTAGAGGGATTTGTGCTATAATATGGTCAATCTTTTACGAATATAATATTGAGGAGGTTAGAATGAAATCTGAGATCATTGCTGTTGGAACAGAAATTTTAACAGGACAAATTGTTAATACTAATAGTCAATTTTTATCAGAAAAATTCGCAGAATTAGGAATTGATGTTTATTTTCAAACAGCAGTTGGTGATAATGAAGAACGCCTTTTATCTGTTTTGAAAATTGCAAAGGAACGTAGTGATTTAATCGTACTTTGCGGTGGTTTGGGACCAACAGAAGATGATTTAACAAAACAAACCTTAGCAAAATTTTTGAAAAGAGAATTGGTATTTGATAAAACAGCTCAAGAACGTCTAGATGAATTTTTTGCATCACGTCCAACATCTATGCGCACGCCAAATAATGAATGTCAGGCGCAGATTATAGCAGGAAGTCAGCCTTTATCTAATAAAACAGGCTTAGCAGTTGGGGGGCTTTTGGAAGCAGATGGAGTGACTTATGTTGTATTACCTGGTCCGCCTAGCGAATTGAAGCCTATGGTTAACAAAGAGTTACTCCCTTATTTATCAAAAACTTCTGAGAAGCTTTATTCTCGTGTGTTACGCTTTTTTGGTATTGGTGAGAGTCATCTAGTGACCTTGTTGCATGACTTAATAGCGGAGCAAACAGATCCCACAATTGCTCCTTATGCTAAGACAGGCGAGGTAACAATACGTTTATCAACAAAAGCCCATAGGCAGAAAGAAGCAGATAGTAAGTTAGATAAGTTGGAAAAGAAAATTATAACTATTGATAACTTGGCTGATTATTTTTATGGTTATGGTGAAGAAAATTCATTACCACAGGTTGTATTTGATCTGCTTAAGGAAAAGGGTAAAACGATTACAGCAGCTGAAAGTTTAACAGCAGGCCTTTTTCAGGCAAGATTAGCAGATTTTGCAGGAGCATCTGATATCTTTAAGGGAGGTTTTATAACTTACAGTATAGAAGAGAAGGCTAGAATGCTAGGTATTCCCTTTGAAGATCTCCAACTTCATGGGGTTGTTAGTGCTTTTACTGCTGAAAAGATGGCAGAGCGCTCCCGCCAGCTGACTCAAGCAGATTTGGCTGTTTCTTTAACAGGAGTTGCAGGTCCGGATAGCTTAGAAGGTCAGCCGGCAGGGACAGTTTTTATCGGTTTGTCAAGTTCCAAAAGAACAATGGCAATCAAAGTGTTAATTGGCGGACGCAGTCGGTCTGATGTGCGTTATATCGCTGTTTTACATGCTTTTAATTTAGTACGTCAAACTTTATTATCTCATAAAAATTTAGTATAATGAAAAGACGGCTTTAAAACATAGAATAGGAGAAAAAGATTGGCCAAAAGAATAAAAAAGACAGAAGAAATAACGAAAAAATTTGGTGATGAGCGTAAGAAAGCTCTTGATGATGCTTTGAAAAGCATCGAAAAAGATTTTGGTAAAGGTGCAGTTATGCGTCTGGGTGAACGCGCTGAACAAAAGGTTCAGGTGATGAGTTCAGGAAGTCTGGCTCTTGATATTGCTCTTGGGGCAGGCGGTTATCCAAAAGGGCGTATCGTTGAGATTTACGGGCCAGAATCTTCTGGTAAGACAACTGTCGCTCTTCATGCTGTTGCTCAGGCGCAAAAAGATGGCGGTATTGCCGCTTTCATTGATGCAGAACATGCCCTTGATCCAGCCTATGCTGCTGCTCTTGGCGTTAATATTGATGAGCTTTTGCTTTCACAACCAGATTCAGGAGAACAGGGTCTTGAAATTGCAGGGAAATTGATTGATTCTGGCGCTGTTGATTTAGTTGTTGTTGACTCAGTGGCAGCTTTAGTACCACGTGCGGAGATTGACGGAGATATTGGTGATAGTCATGTTGGCTTACAAGCACGCATGATGAGTCAAGCGATGCGTAAATTATCAGCTTCAATCAATAAAACAAAAACCATTGCCATTTTTATTAATCAATTGCGGGAAAAAGTTGGTATTATGTTTGGTAATCCAGAAACAACCCCTGGCGGGCGTGCCTTGAAGTTTTATTCTTCTGTGCGTCTTGATGTCCGTGGCAATACTCAAATTAAAGGAACCGGGGAACAAAAAGACAGCAATATTGGTAAAGAGACCAAAATTAAAGTTGTTAAAAATAAAGTTGCTCCACCATTTAAGGAAGCTTTTGTAGAAATTATATATGGTGAAGGCATTTCTCGTACAGGTGAATTAGTTAAGATTGCCAGTGATTTGGGAATTATCCAAAAAGCTGGAGCTTGGTACTCTTATAATGGTGAAAAAATTGGGCAAGGTTCTGAAAATGCTAAAAAATTCCTAGCTGATAATCCAGAAATTTTTGATGACATCGATCATAAAGTGCGTGTTCAATATGGTTTAATTGAGGAAGATAATACTGAAGAAAAACAGTCTTCTAAAGAAAAGGAAACTGATGAGAAAGCTGACAAAAACCTTGTTTTAGAGCTGGATGATACAATTGAGCTTGAAGATTAAATAAAAATAGGTCCCAAGACCGACTCTTTATTTAATAAGCTATGCTAAGATAATATTATCCTGTAAGGAAAGAGAGATTTAAACATGATTAAAATTTATACAATTTCAAGCTGTACAAGCTGTAAGAAAGCGAAAACATGGCTTAATGCTCATCAACTCCCTTATAAAGAACAAAACTTAGCAAAAGATCCTTTAAGTAAAGAAGAAATTTTAAATATCCTTTCAAAAACAGAAAATGGAATTGAAAGCATTGTATCCTCTAAGAACCGCTATGCTAAGGCTCTCCATTGCAATATTGATGACTTGAGTGTCAATGAAGTCATTGATCTCATTCAAGAAAATCCGCGAATTTTAAAAAGTCCGATTTTAATTGATGACAAGCGTCTTCAGATAGGTTATAAGGAAGATGATATTCGAGCTTTTTTACCGCGTTCTATTCGTAATGTTGAAAACACAGCAGCTCGTTTACGGGCAGCTTTATAAGAATGTTCGAAGTAATGAAAAGTCATTTTATTAACATCAAATATTTCGTTCGAAAAACTCTAAGGATATTGCCATGTTCCCCAATCGTTGTTAGATAACTAAATCGGCAATTAGGGAATATGGTAATTTTATTGTTGTCGCGTTTTGAGATGTTATGTGATGACTAGAAGTTTATCCTGTGATTAAGTTTTTCACTTCTTGCTTAATTTTCCTTTAATATGCTATACTGAATAATAAGGAGAATAAGAATATGAAAAGAAGTGATAAGACAAAGATAGAAAAAAGGTTGGCTCCCTTTTGGCTATATTTTAAACTTATAACAGCATTAGGACTGATAGTCTCTTTGATTGTGCTTTATTTGCATTCGTCTCAATGGTTGTTCATTGTTCCCATTGCTTATTTGTTTGGTCTTTTACTGTTGCTCTCACGAACAAAATTAGAGGGTTGGCCCTTGGTCTTACTCAGCTTTGTTAGATATGTTATTATCTTTTTTACTTTTACTTATGGTGCTTTTGTTATTCTAGATGTTAAACAAGGCGTTGGTATAAGGGAAGCATTAACGGCTCCTTATCGTTTGTCTCTTCTCGTTTTTGAACCTACGATGCCTTTTTCAGGTATTTTAGTTGGAATAGTTATACTTTTGTTCTTCCTTTTTGCTTATAGAAAAAGAAAGTAACTTAAGCTTGTACTATAACTATAGTATGATGTTGAAAGGGACTTGTCAGTCTGATACGCAGACTCCTTAGCTTATTAAGTTAAGGTGAGTAATTTTTTACGATTAACACGAGAATCATTTAATCTTATGTTAAGCAGCAGAAGAGAGAGAAAAATTTTAGTTTAAGGGAAGTCAAAAAGTTTAATCACCAAATAGATAATAATCCTGATATTCACAAACTAATAATACAATGCTAGAGAAAATTTTGTGGGACTTTTCTTTACTTAATGAGGTAACTGTTTGCCATCAAACTTGCATCTGCCTAATATTAAAACTAAAACAATTCAAAGGTTATACTTGATGCAGCTTCTTGTTGATTTTTTGAATGTTTTTTTTATTTTCAAAATAGCAGAATAAGTAAATGAGGATATAAATAATAGAAACTAAAAGGAAAGAAAAAACGAAATATTTCCGAGTCATGTAAAACCAGTGTAAATAAGATCCGGCTAAGAGAAGTGGTAGGACAATGAATAAATAGTGAATCAAGCTTGTGGTTAGTAGACTGAGTTTTTCATTTTTAAAGAGGCTGCTAGCAAATCCTTGTAAAACGCCTAGAAGAGCAAAAATGAAAAGTTGGACTGCTGTTGCCTGTGAAACTGATGAAAAAAGTTGAACAAAACTTGGGACACCAAGTGGATTACTATTTGGGAAAAAGAAGATGGCTATGAAATAATTCATTAAAGAACCGATTCCTATACCAATAAAACTGTAAGTAATAATCTGTTTGAGTATTTTCATGATGTGCCTCCATTAAAGATTTAATTGTTCTTTGAAGCGTTTCAAACTTCGCCTAGCCACAAAACTGACTGTTCCATTTTTGAAAGTCACTTCAATGCTGCCTCGGATGGTTAAATTCAATTGTTTAATATATTTGATATTGATGATTTCACCTTGGGAGATACGAATAAAAGGTGTTCCTAATTCTTGCTCAAAAAAGTAGAGTCTTTGTTTAGCTAAATAGGTATCGGTTGGTGTTTGAATTAAGACCTGTTTGTTTTCCGTGAAAATACGAATCACTTTTTCTAGTGGGATAAACTCTAAGCGTTTATTTTTGTAACCATAAACGATATTAGGTCTTTGTTGAATAAAATCAATCACTCTTTGCGTTTGTTTATCAATATGACGTGTATAGATTTGGAGTAAGGGTTCCTTAAAGTTTGAATCCTTGATAATTTTTAATTTCATCAGTTATCATCCTTTCTTGATTTTAGTATATAGAATTTTGTGGGGAGTAACCAGACTTTTTGGATAAGTGGTACTTAATTTAAGATAAGTGGTTCTTCTTCTTGTGAAAATGCTTAAAATAAGATATAATGTAACATGATATTCCCTATGAGAAAGAAGGTGTTATTATGGGATTTACAGATGAAACGGTCCGTTTTAACCTTGACGATGGTAATAAGAAGGAAATTAGCGAAACCTTGACTCATGTCTATCGTTCTTTGGAAGAAAAAGGTTATAATCCAATCAATCAAATTGTGGGTTATGTCTTAAGTGGGGATCCTGCTTATGTGCCTCGCTATAATGACGCTCGAAATCAAATTCGAAAATATGAACGTGACGAAATTGTTGAAGAATTAGTGCGTTACTATTTGCAAGGGAATGGGATTGATTTAAAATGAGGATAATAGGACTGGATGTTGGTTCCAAAACAGTTGGTGTTGCTGTTAGTGACCCACTGGGGTTTACAGCACAGGGTCTTGAAATTATTCCTATTAATGAAGCTAAAGGAGAGTTTGGCTTTGATCGTCTAGCTGATTTGGTTAAGGACTACAAGGTTGAAAAGTTTGTAGTTGGTTTACCTAAAAATATGAATAATACAAGTGGTCCGCGTGTTGAGGCTAGTCAGGCTTATGGTAAGAAAATCAAAGAACTTTTCGATTTACCTGTTGAATATCAGGATGAACGTTTGACGACTGTTCAAGCTGAACGAATGCTAGTTGAGCAGGCTGATGTTAGTCGTGGTAAGCGAAAAAAGGTTATTGACAAGTTGGCTGCTCAGCTGATTTTGCAAAATTATTTGGATCGTATGTTTTAAAAGGCTTTAAGTTATACATTATTGTAGCTTATTGTCATAATTTTGAATAACTTATTAGAATGTTCAAACAGGAGGCAACTATGTCACATAATCATGAACAAGAGCATGATCTTATCACGCTTGTTGATGAACAAGGAAATGAAACTTTGTTCGAAGTTCTTTTGACTATTGATGGTAAAGAGGAATTTGGAAAAAATTATGTTCTCTTGGTTCCAGCGGGCGCTGAAGAAGATGCTGATGGTCAAATTGAAATTCAGGCCTATTCATTTACTGAAAATGAAGATGGAACAGAAGGGGCTCTTCAACCCATTCCAGAAGATGCTGATGCTGAATGGATTATGATCGAAGAAGTCTTTAATAGTTTTTTAGATGAAGATTGATAGAAATGTCTGATGATCAGGCTTTTTCTTTTTGCCTTATTTACGAATAAATAAATAAGGGTGATATCATGAAAACGAAAGAAAGCTTAACACAGCAAGAAAAAAAGTTTTTGAAAGACTATGACAGGAAGTCTCTGCATCATTTTAGAGATATTTTAACTTATTGCTTTATCTTGGATAAATTGACTAATAAGTAGATTTTGTTATACTTTTAATAGGACATTTCAAGGAGAATGGGTTTGGATAAAAGACAAAACAATTATCGGAGAGAAACAACTAAAAAAACAAATGCTAACACTCACTTGAGTGCTGACCAAAACGCAGTTGAAGTGAGTTCTTTACATCGTTTTTATATCGTCATGTTTAGTATTTTTGTCAGTTTTTTTAGTGTGGCCATGCCCTTTTTTACTGATTTTGGCAATGCTCTTCAATCTCAAAATCTTTATACAGGTTTTATGATGACGCAAAATCATTTGCCCTATAGTGATATTTTTTCAACAGGCGGCTTTCTTTACTACGCGGTAATTGCACTTAGTTATCTTTTAGGAGGTAGTATTTGGCTGGTTTTAGTCCAGTTTGCTAGTTTTTACTTTTCGGGTATCTATCTTTATAAGATTGTTTATCATATGACTGGCAAAGAAGAGGTGACGATTAATACTATATTGCTCTTTTATTTGGCTAATTTTGCTCTGGGTTTTGGAGGGCTGTATCCTGTTCAATTTGCTATGCCTTTTGTGTTCTTGTCCCTTTGGTTTTTAACCAAATATTTTGCAGGTTTGACAAGAGATGAAGGATTTATTATTTATGGCTTGACAGGAGCATTAGCTTATTTAATCGAACCACGGACTCTTTTCTTTTGGCTGGTGTCTTTAGTAATTATCTGTATCTATAATGTGAAACATCATCAGCATGCTCGTGGATTCTATCAGTTTCTTTGTATTGTTTTTGGTGGTATCCTAGTATTTTATATTTTGGGCTATTTTGTTTTAAATATGCAAATTCTGTCATCCTATATCGCTCAAGCTGGGACTTACTACTTTACTCATTTTGCTCTTGGGAAAGATGATATTTTACTGACAATTCTCTTTCAAATTTTTATTCTCTTTGCTTCAGGTTTACTGATGGGTGCTTTAACTTTTTTCAATCATATCAAGCGTGAAAATGATCGCGATGACTTGATAAAATCTATTGTCTTTTTAAGTTTTGTTTTTAGTTTGATTTTTATTTTATTATCACAGAGTTTTGCAACCTATCAATTTTTGCTGCTTTTACCTTTTGGTCTTGTCTTGACTGGTCTTTATCTTGATGATGAATATAAGGAATCTTTAAAGCGTAAATCACGTCGGCGAAAACAACATAGACGTCTATCGCATAAAGTCTTTGATCTTTTTTTACTTAGGCATTTCTACCTTCCTTGTCTTTTATTTGCTTATGGTTTAGCTCAGCCTAGTATTCACTACATTTCTTCTTATCATTTAAATCAGGAACGTGCTCAAATTGCTGATTATATTAGAGAAAATACAGATGAAAAAACAAGAATTTATGCATGGGATTCCAGTGCAAAAATTTACTTTGACGCTAGTCGGCGCTCTAGTGCACAATTCCCTTTGCCAATGGTTAATACGGCTAAACAATCAAATCGTAAAGCATTAGAAGATGAGCTTTTACAAAATGAAGCTACTTATGTTGCTGTTAATGAGAAATCGAAGCAATTCCCATCGGTTTTAAAACAGAATTTTTCAAATAATTATAAAGTTGTTTCCTTAAAGAATAGTTCAGATTTTACAGTTTATCAGAGAAAATAGGTTTTATATCAATATATTGTGTCTAATTTTTTTTTTACCACAATATATTGATTTTTTTCTTTCTTATGTTATAATAGCTTCTGTAAGGAGAAAGACGTATGATTGCACTTGAGAAAGAAAATATTTTTGTAAAACCAGATGTCATCGTGATTAAACGTGATGGACGTCACGTTGCTTTTGATAAGGATAAAATTTATCAGGCTATTGTCAGGGCAAGTAATCAAGTGACAGAATTAACACCTTTTATTGAAGCAAAATTATCAGGTATTGCTGATCGTGTTGTCGCTGAGATTTATGAACGTTTTACTGAAAATATTAAAATTTATGAAATTCAAAATATTGTAGAGCATGAGCTGCTGCAGGCTGGAGAGTACGTTATCGCTCAGGAATATATTAATTACCGTGCGAAACGTGATTTTAAGCGTTCTCAGGCAACGGATATCAACTTTACCATTGATAAATTAATTAACAAGGATCAAGCTGTTGTTAACGAGAACGCCAACAAAGACAGTGATGTTTTCAATACACAGCGTGATTTAACAGCTGGTATTGTTGGAAAATCAATTGGGCTTAAAATGCTGCCAGAACATGTTGCCAATGCTCATCTTAAAGGAGATATTCATTTTCATGATTTGGACTACAGTCCTTATACACCAATGACTAACTGCTGCTTGATTGATTTTAAAGGTATGCTGCATTCGGGTTTTAAGATTGGTAATGCTGAGGTTGAAAGTCCTAAATCTATTCAAACAGCGACAGCTCAAATTTCACAAATTATTGCGAATGTCGCTTCCAGTCAGTATGGTGGCTGTTCAGCAGATCGTATTGATGAAACTTTAGCTCCTTATGCAGAATTAAATTATCAAAAGCATTTAAAAGATGCTGAAAAATGGGTCAGTGAAGATAAGCGTGAAGATTATGCGCGTGAAAAGACAAAAAAAGATATTTACGATGCTATGCAAAGTCTAGAGTATGAAATTAACACACTCTTCACATCAAATGGTCAAACACCTTTTACATCGCTTGGTTTTGGTCTTGGTAAGGATTGGTTTGAACGCGAGATTCAAAAAGCGATTCTTAACATCCGTATTAAAGGATTGGGCAGTGAACATCGTACCGCAATTTTTCCTAAATTAATTTTTACTTTAAAACGCGGATTGAACTTAGAACCAGGAACGCCCAACTATGATATTAAGAAACTAGCGCTTGAATGTGCTACTAAGCGTATGTATCCTGACATGCTGTCTTATGAAAAAATTATTGAATTAACAGGCTCGTTCAAGGTTCCTATGGGCTGCCGTTCTTTCCTTCAAGGATGGAAGGATGAAAATGGCGTTGAAGTTAATTCAGGTCGTATGAATCTTGGAGTTGTTACGGTTAATTTACCTCGTATTGCCCTTGAGTCAAATGGGAATATTGATAAGTTTTGGGATATCTTTAAGGAAAAAATGGCTATTGCTAAAGATGCCCTAGTTTATCGTGTTGAACGTGTCAAGGAGGCAACGCCGGCTAATGCTCCGATTCTTTATCAGTATGGAGCTTTTGGTAAGCGTCTTGGCAAGGATGATTCTGTTGATGAACTTTTTAAAGAACGTCGCGCCACTGTTTCACTTGGATATATTGGACTTTATGAAGTAGCGACAGTCTTCTATGGCGGTAACTGGGAATCAAATCCTGTTGCTAAGGATTTTACCATTGATATTGTTCGTCAAATGAAGGATCTTTGTGGCAAGTGGTCAAATGAATACGATTATCATTTTTCGGTTTATTCGACACCATCTGAAAGTTTAACGGATCGTTTCTGCCGTTTGGATACTGAAAAGTTTGGTATCATCAAAGATATCACTGATAAAGAATATTATACGAATTCTTTCCACTATGATGTTCGCAAAAATCCAACACCGTTTGAAAAGTTAGATTTTGAAAAAGACTATCCGGATGCAGGTGCCACAGGTGGTTTCATTCATTACTGTGAATACCCTGTTCTTCAACAAAATCCAAAAGCACTTGAAGCGGTGTGGGATTATGCTTATGATCGTGTCGGTTATCTGGGAACAAATACACCAATTGATCATTGCTATAAGTGTGATTTTGAAGGCGATTTTACACCGACAGAACGTGGTTTTATGTGCCCAAATTGTGGCAATACAGACCCTAAAACTGCTGATGTTGTTAAGAGAACGTGTGGTTATCTTGGCAACCCACAGGCTCGTCCAATGGTGAATGGCCGCCATAAGGAAATCTCAGCACGTGTCAAACACATGAATGGTTCAACCATTAAAAATCCGGGGCACAAGGCATAGGTTGTCCTAAAGGGAATAACATTATCTTTTGAAGCAAAGTCCGGTTGCATTTCAACTGGACTTTTATCTCACTTTCGTTTTTCAGAAGGAGTAACCATGGGAAAATATCAATTAGATTATAAAGGAATGCAGCAAGTAGAAAGATTTCATGAGAAGCATTCGAATGTTAAGGATGATAAAAAAGCACGTGTGCAGGCTTTGTTGAAAAAAGTTAGAAAGAAAAAATAGATTTTTCAGCATAAAGAATTGAAGGGGATTCTTATGTTAAAATTACGTAGACCGACTTTAGGAGATAAAGAAGCCATTTTGGATATGATGGTAGAGTTTGAACAATTGCAAACAGCTCATGACGGTGGCTTTTGGGAAAAAACTGACTGTGATTGTTTTGATTATGATCAATGGCTGCAAAACAACTTAGATAAGGAGATGGGACTTAAACTGCCTAAAAATTTTGTACCTGCGATTCAATTCGTGTCATTTGATGATAGTGGCAGGGCAATAGGTTTTTTACATATTCGTTTGCGTCTCAACAATTTTTTAGTTAGTTGCGGTGGTCACATTGGTTATTCTATTCGTCCATCGGTGCGTGGTAAGGGCTATGCTAAAGAGCAGTTGCGCTTGGGCTTATTGGAAGCTAAAGCTAAGAATATTAAAAAAGTACTGATCACCTGTCATAATGATAATGCAGCTAGTCGGGCAGTTATTTTGGCTAATGGTGGTGTTTTAGAAGATATCAGAAATCAGATAGAGCGCTATTGGATAGATTTGGAGGGGAAGGATGACTTGGAACACACCGAAACCAGGAGAGTGGAAGAGTGAGGAACTAAGTAAGGGACGTATTATTGATTATAAGGCCTTTAATTTTGTTGATGGAGAAGGCGTGCGTAATTCTCTTTATGTAGCAGGTTGCATGTTTCATTGTGAAGGCTGTTATAATGTTGCAACTTGGTCCTTTGATGCAGGAATTCCTTATACACAGGAATTGGAAGAACAGATTATGGAAGATTTAGCACAGCCTTATGTTCAAGGTTTAACGCTTTTAGGCGGAGAACCCTTTTTGAATACGGGTATACTTTTGCCTTTACTAAAAAGGATTCGTAAAGAGCTTCCGGAGAAAGATATTTGGTCTTGGACAGGCTATACTTGGGAAGAATTAATGCTGGAAACTCCTGATAAATTGGAAATGCTTAATTTGCTTGATATTTTGGTGGATGGACGTTTTGATAAATCCAAGAAAAATCTAATGCTGCAATTCCGAGGTTCTTCCAATCAACGTATCATTGATGTGCCAAAATCGCTAGCTTCAGGTCAAGTTGTGATTTGGGATAAACTCAATGATGGCAAACAAACCTATGAACAAATTGACAGAGATGGACTGATATAGAAAGAAAAAATCCTCCTAAACTTTGATCAAAGGAGTTGCAGTTTAGAAGGGCTTATTTTGTTTATATGATGATAGAATTTAACATTCATTTACTCTGCTTTATAAAAATCAATTTTAAGGGTTCCGATAGGTTATCCTGGTAGCTAAAACCGTTAAAACTGATTGTTTTCAGCTCATCCACCGTTTTTGTTTGTTGCTGAATGACCTGTGTTAAAAAGGCTCCGCGTGCTTTTTTGGAAATAGTGGAATGGGATTTTAACTGACCGTTTTGATTTTCCAAAAATCTAAGAGTTATCAATTGATTTCGTATTTTTGGTGAAAAAACAGCTTCAAATTCACTAGATAACAGTGACACAATACTAGGATTGTCCAAAGCAAAGTTATCATAAGTTTTGCGCCAGTAGTTCTTTAGAGATTCTCCCTTGATTTTTACTTTAGTATTGAAGTCAAGGCGATGGGGAACAATGGGTTTCAGGGCAGGAATAATACCATAAAGCGCTGATGTGATAAAAACTTTCTCTTTAAGAAAGGCTTTTTCTTCTACAGTCAAATGCTGGCGCTTGATATGCCGATACATGAGTCCATTAAATAAGTAGAGAGCAGGGTAGGCAAGAGCCTCCCCGTTTTTTATGTCTTGCCATTTTAGTAGTTCTGTTTGAGCTATTTGCGGACTGACCTTGTAGCTCTTTTCGAGCTCTTCAATAGACAAGGCGTTCATATGATTAACAAGAATTTGACTTTTCTGAGATAAGTGCTGGGGATAAGGCTTGTTATCCTCTTTTATTTCTTTAGCAGTGGGAATTAAAAATTTCATCATTAAACATCCTTATAAACGGTGTGTTAAATAAAAAGTAAGAGACTAACAGCCATGATAAGCATACCAGAAATAACTCCATAGATTGCAAGGTGATGTTTACCGTACTCTTCTGCTGCTGGCAGTAACTCGTCTAGAGAAATAAAGACCATAATACCAGCAACAGCAGAAAAGATAGCCCCATAGACAATATTATTCATAATAGGCATAAGGAGAAACCAGCCAATAATGGCTCCTAAAGGTTCAGCTAGACCAGATAGAAAAGAGTAAGTAAAGGCTTTTTTCTTAGAACCTGTTGCCTGATAAATCGGAACGGATACGGCAATTCCCTCAGGAATATTATGAATAGCAATGGCGATGACAATTGGAATAGCAACACTGGCATCTTGTAAACCAGAAATGAAAGTCGCCAGTCCTTCTGGGAAATTATGAATCCCAATAGCAATGGCTGTCATAAGCCCCATACGCATTAGTTTAGTTGGCTTTTGGTCTTCTTCTTCAATAGTTTTAATCTCGTGGGGATTCTCTTCAGATGGGATCAATTTATCAATAATAGCAATTAAAAGCATGCCTCCAAAAAAAGCTAAAACAGTTAACCAAGAGCCACTTTTTTTATCCATGGCTTTAGTCAAAATGGTTTGAGCTGTTGGAAAAATCTCAATCATAGAAACGTAAATCATGACACCGGCGGAAAACCCCAAACTAACAGATAAAAAAGTTTTATTCGTATGTTTGGTGACAAAAGCAATTAAACTACCAATTCCGGTCGAGAGTCCAGCAAGAGCAGTAAGTATAAAGGCAGTAAATAAATGTTGAGACATCAATAATGGTTCCTTTTGATTTGTACTAATGTTTTTATTATAATATGAACACCCTTATTCATCAATGAAAATTATTGTTTGTACAAGGCTAACCTTTAAGGTGCTGACTGACAAAGAGCTAAACGTTATTAATGCTTTTTAGAAATCAAAATGATAGGTTGTTGTACTGATGATACTAGCTTTATTGACTTTATTCCTAGCTCCAAAAGTATAGGAATTTTTTTGAGCTTGCCTTATCCAATATGTCTTTAGGCAGTTGTGCCGTGAGGAGGTGAAAGCGATATGCATTTTGTCAACGTACTAGTTGTAAGGTCTTTAACCAAGACTTCTTAGGACGTGATACAGAAAACTCAGTGTCGGCAGATTTTCTTAAGCTATTGCCTAGACTATTTTTGAGTATAAGAATGATTGACACGATTGTTAGCTTGTAAGTTCGTTAGTGATATTTTTGTTTTCAAATAGTCTAAAAGGTAGGTGAGAGATATAGGTATTTTAAGGCAGAATTTTAAAAGCCTCGAAAAGTCTTTTAAATTGTGGTAAAATACAGTTGATTGCTGTCATTTTTGGCTTTAAGATAATTAATAAGCAGATAATTATTGGGAAGGATTTGTATGAAACTGTCAATCGTCGTCGCTTTTTATAATGAAGAAAAAATGATTGAGAAGACCCACAGTGAAATTTCCAAACAGCTGCAGTTAATGCAGCCAGATACTATTGATGAGTATGAGTTGGTTTATATCAATGATGGTAGTAAAGATAAAACCTTAAGTTTAATGAAACAGATGGCTCAAAACGATCATCATGTACGGTTCATCAGTTTTAGTCGTAACTTTGGTCGTGAAGGAGCTATTTTATCAGGACTAAAGTATGCAACTGGTGATGCTGTTATGTTGATGGATGGCGATTTGCAGCACCCTCCTGCTCTCATTCCAAACTTTGTTGCAGCTTTTAAGGAAGGTTATGATGTTGTCAGCGGTCAGCGTGACCGTAAGGGAGAACCTAAACAAAGCACTTTTTTTGCAAGGTTGTTTTACCGTTTTGCTAATCATTTGATGGATGTGCAGTTAACAGATGGCATTTCTGAGTTCAAACTTTTTAGCCGTAAGGCGGTTGATACTATTTTAGCCTTACCTGAGTATAATCGTTTTTCTAAAGGAATTTTTTCATGGATTGGTTTCAAAGAAAAGATTATCCCTTATCAAAATCAAGTTCGTGAAGCAGGAGAAAGTAAATTTGGTTTTAGGCGTTCCATGAATTATGCTTTTCAAGGAATCATTTCTTTCAATGATAAACCTTTACGTATCTGTATTCAGTTTGGGCTAGCCTGCGTTGGCTTTGCTCTCTTATATCTTTTAGTGATGTTTATTGCTTATTTTGTGAAGCCAGAAATTTTAGTCAGCGGTTATTTTACAACTTTAGCAGCTATTATTCTTTTTAGTGGTGTACAGTTGATTTCCATAGGTGTTCTGGGTGAATATATTGGGAAAATTTATTATGAAGTGAAACGGCGACCGCATTATATTGTAGATGAAACAAATATTAAGAAAGCGAAAGAGGATTTAGTGGGATGAGACATTCAAGAAAACAAGAAAACCAAAGATCATCTTTTAAGAAAGCTGGGAAATTTAAGGTTCTTCTAGCAAGTACCTTGCTTCCAATGTTGATTATGTTGGTTGTCTGGTATTTTATGGATACGTTTCCTTTTGGAAGAAATACTTTAATGGCAGTTGACTTTGGACAGCAGTATATCGGTCTTTATGGCTTTTTGAAGGCAACGGTTTTAACGGGTGATTGGTCAGGACTCTTTTATTCTTTTTCTAAGTCTATTGGCGGTGCTATGATTGGGATTTGGGGCTTCAATTTAATTAGTCCTTTTAATCTTTTTTATATTTTATTTCCTTTGACGCAGTTTAAATGGGCAGTCTTTTTAACCATCTGGTTACGCTATGGAGCGATGGGCTTGAGTTTTGCTTATCTACTCATAAAACGTTACAAGGCGCTCTCTTATAATCCTTGGCTAGTTCCTCTTATGGCAACGGCCTATGCTCTTTCAGGTATGATTGTCTCTTATCAGATGAATCCTATCTTTTATGATGCGATGATCATGCTTCCTTTAGTTATTATTAGTCTTGAAGAGTTGATAGATGGTAGGAAACCGTTTAAATACATTATAGTGTTGGCTCTGACCATGCTTTTGCATTTTTATATGGGCTACATGATTTGTTTGTTCGTTGCCCTTTATACTTGTTATTATGCAGCACCGAAGTTGGCAGAAATCGGTGATTGGAAGATCAAAATAACTGCTTTCTTTAAACCTGTTTTACGTGTGATTTGCTATTCTATTTTGGCAATTACTTCAGTGTTCTTCCTGCTCTATCCTATCTTTTTAAATCTGTTACGCAGTAAAGGTGCTTACGATAGTCCCTTAACTTTTAGCTTTGCTCTCCAAATTAATCCTTTTGATATCTTATCAAAATTGATGATAGGTGGTTTTGACAATGAATCCTCTTGGTCAGCGGGGCCTAATTTACCTAATATTTATGTTGGGGCACTTGCTTTGGTCGGCTTTTTCCTTTATTTTGTTCAGGCTAAAGCGCACAAATATAGCAAGGTTGTTGCTGCTTTTATTAGTCTTCTTTTCTTTGTTTCTATTGTTAATGAATTTGCTAATAAAATTTGGCATATGGGACAAAATCCAGCAGGTTTCTTTTATCGTTTCTCATGGATTTTATCTTTCTTTATGGTTCTTCTGGCTTACCAAGCTCTTAGAGAAAGGAAGTATCTGGGCTGGAAAGGCCTTATAGTAGGGATTATCTTGAGCTTTGCTTCGGCTTATTATGTTATCAGTCATGATTATACCTATATCGCGAAAAAACAACCTAAGATAGTGACAGATTTTGTGATTTCACATGAAGCTTTCATACTTCTTTTAGTCTTTGTTTTTTTCGCTGGTCTCGCTGTTTATGCTTGGAAGCGGCTTGACCAATACAAAGAAGCTCGTTTGTGTGCGATTGCTGCTAGTTTATTAGCTATTCCAGTCTCGCTTTATTTGTTAAATAAGGGTCTCTTATTGACACAAGTTTGCCTTACTCTCTTAACTTGGCTTTTTGTTTTGATTTATCTGGCTCTTCGTCCTAAAAGCAAGCTTGTCTGGTCTCTTCTAGCCCTTGTTACGGTGCTTGAGTTGGGCTACAATGCCTACCTTTCTCAAGTGACTCTGGGCTATGCTGATGCTTATAAATTTACGGATGTCACTAAGAGTATGAAAGAATTATCAGATGTCATCAAGAAGAAAAATAAGGCAGGATTTTACCGTGTAGGCTCTAGTTTTCTCTATTCTAAAAACGATCCTTTCTTGGTTTCCTATCCCGGTTTAAGTACCTTTAGCTCCAATATGGAAAAATCAACTATTAATCTGTTTAACTCGATGGGAGATGTTGGTGGTAATGCAGCAACCTTTTATGCCAACGGAACGGCTTTAACAGATGCTCTTTACAGCGTTCGTTACTATATTGATCGTAAAGATTACAGTGCAACGGACATTGAAGAACACCCTAACTGGCAGTTCTTCAACCGAAATGCGACACGTTCAGATCTTAAAGAGTATTACAAACCTATTTATGAGAATAAACGCTTTATCATTTATGAAAATTCTGATGTCCTCTCACCAGCCTTTGGAACAAATACCTTGACACATAATATTAAGTTTGGGATTAATAATCCTGTTTCTAATCAAAATATTATTCTCTCTTCAATGTCTGGCAAGAAGCAAAAGTATTTTGAATATATCGGTATTCCTAAAATTGAGTTGATTAATATGCAGGAAGTTAATGAAAATGGGCACCGTATTTTCAAACGAATTGATAAAAAACAAGCTGGTACGATTAGGATTACCTTTACACCGCAAACGGATGATACTTATTATTTCCAAGCTCCTTATAGTTTACGCAAATCAATGGGAAATGTTTCCATTATTCTCAATAATCAATGGTATCATTACTCACAAAGCTATGATCAAGTACAACTTTGGAATTTAACCAGTAAGACACCAAATCAAGAGATGGTTTTACAGCTGCAAACTTCGCAAGATGATCAGCTTGACTTGACTAACATGGCCCTCGTCAGAGCTAATCAGACAGCTATTAAAAAAGTTATCGATGACCGCTTAAAACAAGATATGACAGTGACTAAGTGGACAAATACCTTAATTAAAGGACATGTTCAAATTACAGATAAAAGCAATGTCATGATGACCAGTATTCCTTATAATCCGGGTTGGACAGTGAAAGTAGACGGTAAAAAAGTCAAGACTGATGAGGCTTGGGGAAGTTTATTATCCTTTCCAATTACAAGTGGCAAACATCGTATTGAAATGTCCTTTATGCCTCAAGGTTTTGTTGTGGGAATTGCTGTTTCAGTGATTTCTATTGCCCTTACTATTTTGTTAAAGTGGCAGGATTCTAGATCAGAAAAAAGAAGTTCTATTTCTTAAGAAGGGTTTTTGCTAGAAAAGAGGAACTATTGTAATGACGAAAATTCTAGTAACAGGGGGCGCTGGTTATCTGGGTTCTCATACTTGTGTTGAATTATTAAACCAAGATTATCAGCTTGTTGTTGTGGATAATTTGCTGCATTCTAGTTTCAAAAGTTTAACAGCCATTAAAGAGATTACTGGCAAAGACTTTACTTTTTATCAGGCAGATATTAGAGATAAGAAAAGTCTTGAAGCCATTTTTGAAAGGGAAGCCATTGCTGCGGTCATCCATTTCGCAGGACTTAAAATCGTGAATGAATCCACTTCTATTCCGCTTGATTATTATGCTAACAATTTTTCGGGAACTATTACACTCTTACAAGTTATGCAGCAGTTTTCCTGTAAAAATTGTATCTTTTCATCCTCAGCCAGCGTTTATGGAAATAAAGCACCTGCTCCAGTTTCAGAAGAGGCGCCACGTTCGGTGATGACCCCTTATGGTCGTACAAAGATGATGATTGAAGATGTGTTAATGGATGTGTCTGTTTCAGATAGTGCTTGGAATATTGTCATTTTGCGCTATTTTAATCCCATTGGTGCTCACAGTTCAGGTGAGTTAGGCGAAGATCCTCAAGGTTTGCCAACTAATCTTTTACCTTATATAAGCCAAGTTGCTCTTGGAAAATTAGATAGGGTGCGGGTTTTTGGTGGTGATTATGATACCAAAGATGGGACTGGTATTCGTGATTATATTCATGTTGTCGATCTTGCTAGAGGCCATGTTGCAGCTTTACAAAAACTAATTGCTGGTTCGGGTCTTTCAATTTATAATCTAGGAACTGGAAAAGGAACTTCTGTTTTAGAGCTTATTCAAGAAATGGGAGAAATTGTTGGACATCCCATTCCTTATCAAATCGTTGGCAGGCGTGCAGGAGACATTGCTGTTTCTTATGCTGATGTTTCTAAAGCTGAGAAAGAGCTGAATTGGCATGCCCGATATGATTTAAAACGGATGTGCCAAGACTCTTGGCGCTGGCAAAAAAAGTACCCTAATGGATTTAGAGAGTAAAAAAGTCGGGATAGGTAATGCTGATTTATCGGTAGCTATCCCGATTTTATGATATACAGCTAGAGGTACATTAACAAAGCTTTTGAATTATGTTACAATGAAAACGATTAGTGAAAGTAAACTGGAGATGTGATGGTATCAAGAGAAGAAAAAGACAACAAAGCAGTAAATGAAGGAACTCAAGATATGAGGCAGGAACCTTTGGAACATTTCAGTCGCAGTCGTGCGCATCGTTCACAAGCGCGTCATCAGGAGACTGTTGCTTCTGAAAAAGAAGAGCAAAAGAATACAGAAAAGGCTCCTTTTAAGAATACCTTAGGATTTTTAGCCGCTTTCTGCCTGCCTATGTTAGTGATGGCAGTCGTTTTTGCTGTCATGAAGCTTTATCCTTTTGGTAAGGAAACTTTGATGAGCGGTGATTATACTTTACAATACATTCCCCTTTATCGTGCCTTAGGACATGCTTTTAGACATATGGATATTGGTGCTCTCTTTTGGTCTTGGCACAAAGGGGTTGGTGGTGTGATGCCATCTGTTTGGGGCTTCAACAGTCTCAGTCCCTTTAGTCTAGCTATTGGTTTGGCACCTGCTAAATATCTTAATTTATCAGTTTTTCTGGTAACCTTGCTGCGCCAAGGTTTTTCTGGTCTTAGCTTCTATTATTTCCTTCACAAACGTTATGAAGCCCATCGTCACCGTTTATTGGCTGTCTGTATAGCTGCTATCTATGGTTTGAGCGGTTTTCTTATTGTTAATCAGGTCAATCCTAATTTCTTAGATAATATTATTCTTTTACCACTTTTGCTGATTGGTGTGGAAAAAATTCTAGATGGCAAAGTCAGTATCAAGTATACCTTGGTTTTGGCTCTTATGTTTGTGGTTCAATTTTACACGGCTTATATGGCCTGTATCTTTGTTATTTTCTACAGTTTTTATTATATCCTAGCTCAAAAATCAGCTTTTCTTTTTAAAGCAAAGCAGTTGCTGCGTTTGTTAATCTATTCTCTTTTGGGAATAGGTTTGAGTGCGATTTGGCTTTTACCGGTTTTTTATTCTCTCTTAGATACAAAGGCTGCAGGCGGAGAGGTTGATCCTTGGGCTTTTACGTTTCTTTATAATCCCATCAGACTTTTAATTAAGTTCTTTCCCGGTGCGGCCAGTGGTGAAGAATGGGGAGATTTTAATGCTCTGCCTAATTTTTATGTTGGTGCTCTTGGCTTTATTGGCTTGTTTAATTTCTTTTTCACTAAGAGAATTGCCTTACGTAAGAAAATCAGCGGTTTCTTATTATTGATCTTTCTTGTTTTAGCTTTTTCGAATGCAGCTGCTATCCGTTTTTGGCATATGGGACAAATGCCGGTTGGTTTTTACTACCGTAATGCTTGGCTGTTGAGTCCTGTTTTCTTAATCTTAACTTATCAAGCTTTGCAAAAGGTCAAATCTTGGAGCCGTCTGCAAATGATTGCGACTTTCGTCCTTGCTCTTTTGGCCAATGTTTATGTTTATTTTGCTGTTAAGGAAAAAACTTACACTTTGGTCACCGTTTGGCAGGAATTGGGCATGATCATTACTCTAATTTTACTCTTGTTCTTGATTTGGTTCCAACTGTCTAAGTCCTGGCAGCTTGCTTTTGTTATTTTAGTAAGCATGGTTGATATGGGGATCAATGCTAAAATAACGATTGACAGAAATTTATGGCATAGCCCAAGTTCTGTTTTGGCTGCTGAAAGTAAGCAGGAGGCGTTTTACAAAAACTTGAAGCTACCTAAATCAGGTTTGGCACGTCTTGAAAAAAGCAGTGCCAATACTTGGAATGATTCTCTGACTTATAATTATTATGGTGTTAACCATTTTACGTCTAGTGTTGAATATAAGAATTTAGAATTTTTAGGAAGACTTGGTCTGCCTTCTTCAACAGCTATTTCCATGTATGTTGGCGGTACGCCTTTAACAGATGCTTTGGTTAATTTACGTTATTATGTGGATAATGCTACTTGGACTTACTCTGCCAGAAAAGATTTGCCTAATTATTATCATCCTATTCAAACTCTGGGAAATGCTAAACTGTTAGAAAATACTTCTGTTTTTGGCTTGGGTTTTTCGGGTGATGGTGCTATGCTAAGGGAAAAATTGGATAAGGAAGATGTTGTTGCTAATCAAAATCAGATTTATCATGGTCTTTCGGACAATCTTGAAAATCTTCTTGATCCTTATCAAGCAGCTACTCTGTCTTTAGATAATGTTGCTTTGGCTGATGATGCTAATGGACAGCAAATTTATAAACGTCAGTCTTCAGACCGTCCGGGTACTATCCGTTTGACTTGGACACCACAGGATAATAATTCATATTATTTGTATTCTTCACAAATTCATTCGACAGATTTAAATCATCTTAAATTCACTTTGAATGGGCAAGCTTACACGGTTTTTGATCGTTACCGTAACCCACAGCTTTGGAACCTTGCTTCCAACAGCAAAGACCAAGAACAAACCTTTGAAATCAGTTTAACAGATAATAGTTCTCTTAACTTAACAGGTTTGCAACTCTATCGCTTCAATGACGATAGTTTCACAAATTTCGTGAAGCAAGGTCATATTGCTAAATGGAATCCTGAAAAAGTAACTTCACTATCTCTTTCAGGAGAAGTAAAACAAGTTTCAGGTAAGAATTATTTATTTACTTCTATTCCTTATAATGCTGGCTGGCACGTAAAAGTAGATGGCAAAACGCTCAAAACGCAGGAAGTTTGGAATGCTATGTTAGCCTTTAAGCTGCCGTCAGGTAAACATCAGATAAAACTTTATTATATCCCACAAGGACTTATCTATGGCAGCCTTATTACCTTACTTTCTTTAATATTTGTCATTAGTATTTTAAGAAAAAGCCGTCAATTAAGAAAAAAGCAGGAAGAAGAAAGAGAACCTATTTAAAAAGAAATCTTGGTAAAGGTGATGATTCATCAAAAATGCTTATTTTAGAAAATTCAAAGAAAGATAAACCCTCTTATGTCTCAACAAAAAATCGGCGTTTTACTGGTTAACTTAGGGACACCTGAGCATCTAACTGCGCCAGCTATTCGTAAATTTCTCAAACCCTTTTTAGCGGATTCCCGAGTTATTGACTATCCTAAATTTTTATGGAAGCCTATCTTGTATAGCTTTATCCTTCCCTTTCGTCCCAGGAAAGTAAAACCTCTTTACCAACATGTTTGGACAAATGAAGGTTCCCCTCTTTATGCCAATGCCATTGGTCAAGAAAAAGCTCTACAAGCTCATTTTGATCAGAGTGAACATGGGGTTTTAGTTAGAGCTACTATGGCTTACAGTAAGCCTTCTATTTCAGATGTGGTTGATGAATTTCTAAAGGAAAAAGTAGCTAAAATGATTGTTTTACCACTTTTTCCACAATATTCCTCAACAACAACGGCCGCCATTTTTGATGCCTTTGCCCAATCTTTGAAAAAGCAAAAAGATATACCTCCTTTTGACTTTATTCATCACTATTATGAAAGACCTTCCTATATTCAAGCTCTGGCGCAAACTATACACTTACAGGAAAATGAGCACCTGCTCTTTTCCTTTCATGGCATTCCGCAAAGATATGTGATAGAAGGGGATTATTATACAGAGCACTGCCAGCAGACAGCCCAATTAATTGCGGTTGCTGCTGGCTTATCTGAGGAGCAATGGCAGGTATCCTATCAATCACGTTTTGGACCTGAGGAGTGGACGCGTCCTTATACCGATGAAACCCTTATTCAGCTTCCTAAGCAAGGCAAGAAAAAGATTGCTGTTATTTGTCCGGGTTTTGCTGCTGATTGTTTGGAAACGTTGGAAGAAATTGATATAACCAATCGTAAGCATTTTATGGCTGCTGGAGGACAAGCTTACCGTTATATTCCAGCTTTAAACGCTAGTTCTGCCCATATTCAGTTATTGGCAGAACTGATTTCAGAAAGATTGTAAGAAAATTAAACAGACCTGAGATGATTTTTTCAGGTCTGTTTATTATTTATGCGACTTTTAGGTTCTGACTGGTGATATGATCTTATGGTTTAATCACCCACCCATTTGACAAATGGCCGGATTTTACTTAAAGAGCAGTGCTGCCCTCAAACAGTTGGACAAAAAAAGCAACTGTTTGAGGGCACTTATTTTGGTTCTGCATTTTTTATTTGAAATAAAGGTATTTTGAATTTGGGGTCATGTAGTAAAGGTCGCTATCACCATTAAAGATAAGCTGTACTTTGCCACCTTGATAACTAAATAAGACGTAATGAGAGCTGTGGTTTATTTTAGTAGTTTGAGCTAGATCAACAGCAACAGCATAGAAAGCTTTGCCCTGTTCTTCTGTCAGGCTTCCACTATTGATAAGCTCATTTATATTTTCTAATTCTTTTTCCTTAAAACCATTTTGAATAGCATTTTGGTCTGTTGAAATACTATCTGGCTTGCCTAAAATTTTTTTAACTTTATCTTGGTTATAACCTTTGAAGTCTGAAATCTGAGCTTCAAAACCATCGTTTTCATTGGAGTAGTAAACTTTGGCATCTCCTGTAGCATAAATTTTGTCTGTCTTAGCATGGTTAGCGTCTTTTGGAAGCCCTTTAGCTTTTTTAAATGAATCAGAGTTTTGGGCTTCAGTGGACTTTTCTGTTTTTGCGTTGCTTGAGGAGCTTTCGCTTTGCTCTTTCTTAAATTTAGAATGTTCCTTAGCGATTTTTTCTTGGATTTTATCCGTATCAATCTTGGAATGCGATTGGCAAGCTACTAAAATCAGAGACATTGATAAAGTCAGTAAAATAAGGATCTTTCTTTTCTTCATATTACCCTCCTAGTAATTATCATTATATCACGACATAGTTGTAATATATAGATGAATTGCTATATCTGTTAGGCATAAGTCCTAATCAAATCCAAAACTTCCTTATATTCTTCCTCAAAAAAACTATTTTTATTCCAAACAAAGGTGAAATCATGATAAACGGGAAACTCCTCCAACTTTAACTCTATTAAACTGCCTTCTTCTAGCTCCTTTTGAACAACACTGCGATAGAAAAAGGAGATTCCTAAATTACGACTAACGAGTTGTTTAATCGTGTTTAAATTACTGATTTCACTGACCTTTTGAAAATCTGACTTGGCCAAGTTTTTTTCTTTCAAAATAGTATCTAAAACTTCGCGCGTGCCAGACCCTTCTTCACGAATGATTAAGGGTTCTGCTAGTAAGTCAGTTAAGCCTAGCTTTTGATTTTTCAGGGGACAAGCAGGAGAAGCCACTGCAATAAAAGGTTCATGTTTATAAATGGAACTGTCGTATTGTTCTTGAGAAAAGAAGCCTTCAATAACAGCAAAGTCAATCTCTCCTCGGTCAATTTCTCCCAGTAATTTTTGAGTGTTAGCGATGCTCATTTTCAATTCTAAACGTGGATGACTTATCATCAGTTGAGCTAAGGACTCTGTCAGAACGTATTCTCCAATAGTCATTGTAGCACCAAAGTGCAGCTGAGTTATTGTTTCATGAACTCTTTGTTTAAAATGCTTAATATCATTAGTCATGGATGTCAGCATCAAAAAAAGTTTCTGCCCCTCGGCAGTCATTTGACATTGCTTGCCTTTAAAAAGAAATAAAGAACAAGCGTACTCAGCTTCCAAAGCCTTAATGTGTTTGGTAACTGCTGGTTGTGTAATGTGTAAGTCCTGAGCTGCTTTGGTAAAATTCAAGGTTTCACAAACTTTAATAAAAGTCTTAACACGATAGTCTAGCATAAGATAACATTCCTTTTTATTATTGTATCATAATAAATCATAATTTTACATTATGATGTAAAATCAGTATAATAAGAACATCATTTAGTGATAAGGAGATTGAAATGTCGCTTAAATTTCAAAAATTATCAGGACTTGTTCTCTGTTTCTTAATTGCTCTGCCAGCCTGGTTTTTAGGACAAAGTTTTCCTCTTGTTGGGGCACCGGTTTTTGCTATCTTTTTAGGAATGTTGCTCGCTATTTTTTATAAAAATCGTGAGCATACAGAAGCTGGCATTGCTTTTACGTCTAAATATATTTTGCAATTTGCCGTTGTTTTGCTCGGTTTTGGCTTGAATTTGTCGCAGGTTTTAACAGTCGGCAAAACATCCTTACCCATTATCGTAGCAACGATTAGTTCTTCCTTGCTTTTGGCTTTCCTATTACAAAAATGGTTCAAACTGGATGTCAATACAGCAACTTTGGTTGGAGTCGGTTCTTCCATTTGTGGCGGCTCCGCTATTGCAGCAACAGCACCTGTTATTCAAGCAGATGGTGATGAAATTGCCCAGTCCATTTCAGTGATTTTTCTTTTTAATATTTTAGCTGCTTTAATTTTTCCAACCTTAGGAGATATGATTGGCTTGTCCAACCATGGCTTTGCCCTTTTTGCAGGAACAGCAGTCAATGATACTTCATCCGTTACTGCAACAGCAGCAGCTTGGGATGGACTGCATCATTCGAACACATTGGATGGAGCAACCATTGTTAAATTGACACGAACATTGGCTATTATTCCTATTACCTTAGGTTTATCTTTTTATCAAGTTTATAAGACTAAAAAAGTAGGGAAAAATCAACAACATACAGTCAAATTAAAGAAGGTCTTTCCTATGTTTATTCTTTACTTTATTTTGGCTTCTATTATCACAACTATTTTAACAGCTTTAGGAGTCAATCCTATTTTCTTCACTCCTTTGAAAACTCTGTCTAAGTTTTGTATTGTCATGGCCATGGGAGCTGTTGGCTTAAATACTAATATTGTTAAGCTGGTTAAAACCGGCGGTCAGGCTATTGTGCTTGGCGCTTCCTGCTGGATAGTTATCACCTTGGTTAGTCTTGGGATGCAACATCTCTTAGGCATTTGGTGATGGATAAGTGAGCTAAAACTTAAGTCTTGATCGGCATTTGGACATTTCCTTACATTTTCATGTGAATAAATAAAAACGCTTGAGAAAACTATAAATTAAAAGATAAGAAACCCCTTCGTAAACCAGAAACGAAGGATTTTTCAAGTTCTATTATTGAGATTTATATGTTTACCTTTTATTATCAACAACGTATTGCATTTCTAAATGTGGTTGTGATAATTGATAAGGACTTTCAAAGGTTTCTAAGATTAAAAATTCATTGATAGACTCCTTTTGATGCAGTTCTTTTATTTTTGGTTGAATGCGGTCTTTGGTTAGGTGTTGAGCATGAATATGACGATGATTGAGGCATAGACTTAAAAAATTTGTCTTATCTTCTTGACATTCTTTGATTTTAATAGCAATAAAGCTGTTTACTTGTTGATCATCATACTTAAAATAACAGCCAACGCGGTCATCAAAAGTCATTTGACATTTTTCAATCTCGGCCAGAGCACACCTGACAGCTTCATAATATTTTGCTGACAGCATTTCCCCTGTAAAAGGCAGCAGAAAATAGTCTTTATTTCCTTGTTCAATATGCAAATTTGTCGTTTTATCAAGCTTTTGGGAGAAGTTGATTTGCTCAGAAAAGAAGCGAAGATAGCGCTCATCAGACTGCAGCTGTCTTTCTTTTTCCTCAATTTTAAGCTGAGCTTCCTTTAAAATAGCATTCATATCAATGCTGCCATCATCTAAAATGTAATGAGTAAATTGTTTTAAAGGCAGACCATAATTAGCACAAATTTTAATCATGTTCACATAAGGAATGTGAGCATAAGAATAATAGCGATAACCATTTTGTTTATCTATAGCAGTCGGATTTAAAATTCCGATTTTTTCATAATAACGTAATGCTTTGACATGAAGACCTGAAAACTTAGCCAGTTGTCCAATTGTTAATAACTGTTGCGTTTTTTTCACAAATAGCTTGACCTTCCCTTTAAGGTATAGTTTATAGTTAAACTATAACAAGGTTTGCTAAAAAATGCAATGATTTCAAATGTCTAGGGAATTCCATGTTAAGTATAAGGTCTCAAATCTTCCGAGTGGCAGGAACATTAACGTTTCTACCACTTTTTTCATGACGGGAAGTCTCGTTTAGGGCTCACTTTGCTCGATGATAAAAAGTAATAAACCTGAAATCTGCAGCGCTAAAAAATTTTTTACCTTGAAAAATAGATTTATCTATATTCTAATCGTTGTATTGAAAAAAGCTCATCATAACTAAACTATATCGTTATGGTTATGTCATGACCTTCATTTTTATATTGCTTTTGCAATATTAACATTAACCTCCTAAACTTGAAGAGAATTTTAGCAGATAGGACGATTATTATAAAAAAGCAAAACGTTATTGTCATTTTAAATTGCCGCTATGTTACGTAGCAAATGCTTTAAAACGCCTAATACAACGACATTTTGCTCTTTGTCATCTTTCATAATATTTTAATTTCATCACTTACCTTGCATTCTATTACATCACTTAAAAGCACAAAATGTAACAGAAAGTAGCGAAAAATATTAATAAAGTCAATAAATTTTGACAGTTTATATCTTAATATAATGTTATATTCAAAAGGTCATTATAATTAAAGGTAGGTTCTTATTATGGATAAGCAAACCATTATCTCAGCTCGCCATTTAAAAAAATGTTTTGGGAAAGGCGATAGTATGCAAACAATCTATTCCGACTTAAATATTAATATCTATAAAGGTGATTTTACAGTTATTATGGGATCCTCAGGAGCAGGTAAATCTACTCTAATGTACTCTCTTTCAGGTATGGATAAACCAGATTCCGGACAAATTATGTTTGATGGTGAGGATATAACACAATTAACAAGCGATCAACTTGCTAAATTTCGAAGAAAACAATGTGGGTTTGTCTTTCAGCAAATCTATTTAATGAATCAATTAAGTCTGATGGATAATGTCATTACGGCTGGAATACTGACAAGTAAACACCGCAAAGAGGTTGTTAAGAGGGCCGAAGAACTTTTTTCACTGGTTAATCTCCCTAAACAGACACAAGAAAAGCTACCATCTTTAATTTCGGGTGGTGAAGCACAGCGAGCCGGCATTGTTCGAGCAGTCATTAATACTCCTAATGTACTATTTGCAGATGAACCAACAGGAGCTTTAAATTCCGCCAATTCAAAAGCTGTACTTGATGTTTTTTCTTCACTGCACAATAGAGGGCAGAGTATTGTCATGGTTACACATGATAAAGAGTCTGCTCTTCGAGGGAACCGCATTGTTTATGTAAAAGATGGTCAAATATCTGGTGAATGCAATCTTGATGATCATACTGACCCGCTTAAGCGTAAAGCAACATTTGAAACATTTCTCTTAGAAATGGGGTGGTAAAATGAGACTTGCTATTCAAAATCTTAGGAAACATAAAAAACAATATGTTTCTTTCGGAATTATGCTATTTATTGCAGCATTTATCATCAATATTGCCCTTGTTCTTAATTCTCAAAATTCGGATGCTTATGATAAGCAATTCAAAAAGCTCAATACTGCAGATATCAACATTCTTATTCCACTTGCGCAGGATCGTGACAATCTGTTAAACGAAATAGACAATTTAAAGGATATTATTCTCACAGAAAGGCATGAAGGCCTATATTCAAAAGTAACAATTCATGACTTTGCCGGAACGAACTTTGAAATGAACACTGTTTTTTACAGGATTACTGACAAAAGAGATATCAATCTGCTGAATGTATCCAATACTGTTAAAAATTCTAAAGAGACTATTTATATCCCAGAATATGTATCAAAGCTGGGAGGATTCTCTACCGGTAATACGATGACTTATTCTATAGGTAAGCGAAACTATTCCTTTTCTGTTGGTGGCACTGTCAGCGAAATGGAGTATGGGAACTATGGTACAAATCTAATTGGCGCTTACTTATCAAAGAAGACTTATAAAACACTAGTTTCAAAACACAGATCCGATCTTGTTGCTGAATATTCCGTAAAATTAAAAAATAATGCTAATCTAGATACTGTAAAAAAACGTATCAGTTCACTACTTGCTGACAAGAAAATAGCACTGCTGACTATCAATAATCGCAAAACCACCAAACAAGCGCGGTCTATGATTTCCAATCTTTTAATTGCTATTTTTATTGTTATTGCATCTATTATCTTTTTAATTAGCTTATTTCTAAGCAGTTTCCGAATTCGAAATCATATCGAAAATGAACTGATTAATATGGGGGTCTTAAAAGCCACGGGATATACCAGTTCAAATATTATCATGTCAGAAATTATCCCTTATATATTGACAGCAGCCTTTGCCAGCATAGCTGGAACTCTCATTTCTTATACCGTTCTGCCATCAATTGCTGATTTCTTGGCAACCCAATCAGGCTTTTCCTTTACACCCGTTTTTGATTGGTCTGCTATTTTACTCAGCACAGGTATTATGATTATAGTCACCGGAGTTTGCACTTATTTTTGTGCTAGAAAAATTCGCAGGCTAGAGCCTATTAATGCTATCAGAGGAATTGCTCACAAACGCACAACTAAAAATCATTTCCCATTGGCAACGTCTAAATTCAGTGCTAAATTTTCACTTATATTAAAACAAATTTTTGCATCATTAGGGCAAAATGTATTGCTTTTCATACTGACTTTTGGCATTATGACCTTATTGGCCTTTTCGGGAACCTTGCTTTATAATGTCAATTTTAAACCTGACAATTTTTTAAAAACTATTTCAGATGAGATGCCATCTGCAATCTTTACCGTTAACAACCAAGATGATCTAAAGCAACTGAAAACCACTCTCCAAAATAATAATAAGGTTAAAAAGGTTTTGGGTTATACTTCTGTTTCCTTAAATTATGCAAATGGTGCTATAACTTCTTTTGTATCTGAAGACTTTTCACGTGTTAACAATAATATAGTATATAAAGGTAAAAACCCCGTAAAAAGCGATGAAGTTGCCGTTGGAAGTGCTCTGTCTAAGCAATATAAAATTGGCAGTAAGATAAAAATTACCAATGATAACCGGAGTTATAACTATACTGTGACAGGCTACATTCAAAGTATAAACAACCAAGGAATCGTTTGTGAGCTAACTGATGTTGGATATCAAAAAATTAGTCAAACGACGCCAAAAAGCCTTAATGTTTATCTGAAAAAAGGGACATCGGCGAAAGATCTGATTAAAAAATACAAAGAGAAATTTCCAAATATGACGTCGGTTAACTATGAACAGCTCTTAGCAAATAGCAGCAAAATGTATGCTGGTATTGTTTCGTCAGTCACTGTCATCATTTTCATTATCGCAGCGTTGGTCATATTATTAGTGATGTACATCATTATTAATGCTCTAATTACTACTCGAAAACAGGAATTTGGTATTTATAAAGCCTTAGGTTGGTCAAATAGACAGCTCATCTTGCAATTAGCTCTTAGTTTTACTCCTATTATTTCAATAGCGGCAATCTTTTCTGCAATAATTGATCTTAATCTGGTGCCGATAATGAATAATGCAGTTTGGAGCATGCTAGGAGCTAATAAGAATCATTTTGAAGTATCATTGGCTGTCTTATTAGCTTTTGCTTTTATGCTTATTATCATTAGTTTTATTATCAGCGTTATTCTTGCAAGACCAATAAGAAAAATCAATCCTTATTCTCTTTTGAAAGAATAAGTACACTACAGATGAGTTCCTGTTAAAGAATCTTCTAAAAGTTTAAACAAAAGAGATTTTAAACTCAAAAAATCAAAGCTAAATGAGCAAAGAACTACAGACTGTATTTTTACGGCAAAGTATGTTAAGTAATTTGTTTGGGTTTTGAAAACAGTTCCAAAAGAAAGGATAATCTGAAAGCCCTATATGCAAAAACAATACTATTCTAGTATTAAAGGAGGATTAATGACTGGTTTTATATTTGGTTTATTTGTTCTTCCGGGTTATGCCCTTTCTTCCTTTGAAACGGTAACAGCCTATCCATTTTATGTACTTCAATTAATGCTGTTTTCTGTTTTTATCGCATTTGTTATGAATCAGACACGTGGCAATGTACTATTCTTTGTTTTCTGCTTTTGGTTGGTTGCATCAGGCAGTAAACTTCAATTTTATAATTTTATAATGGGAGTGCAGATTTTAGAAATAGGATTTTTCCTTATCATTGTTATCGGAATGTACCTCTACTATCGACTTGTTAAAAATAAAGATTTAAATACCTTGTGTCTTTTCCCAGATTTTCTTGAAAATTAAAGGAGACTTCCATGAGTGAGATGTTTTATGCAATCGGTGAAAGCAAATGTCCAATTCAAATTATTATGTTTCCTTATTTAGGAGGAAGTGGGACCTCTGTCATGTCCCTAGCTAATGAAATCTGTGCGAAAATCCCTGTTGATATTAGAGTTGCTTTTCCGCCGGGACATGTAGGATCTGATTATGCACTTTGTGATAATTTTGTCCAGCTGATTGATTTATACTATAAAAACCTCATCACTATTTTGAAAAAAGATAGTATACTTTTTGGTCATAGTATGGGTGGAACAATTGCATATTTTTTGGCTAAGAAAATAGCAGAGAAAAATCCTGAGTTGACTCCGAAGAAATTGATATTTTCAGCAGCGGTAGCGCCGGATCATATGAAAAACAAACGATTGTCGGATAAGGAAAATGAGATTATCTTCAAAGAAATCAAGAGAATCGGAACCATGCCAGAAGAATTGACAGACAATCAGGAATTAGTGGATTACTTTGCGTCAATACTGAGGGCTGACTATAAGATTCTTGAAGAAATATCAGAAATTGAAGTACAGAAAATTGATATTCCTACCTTTTTCATCATGTGCCATAAAGACAGTCTAACTTCATGTCAAACTATTTTGAAGTGGAAGGATTATCTTGATTCGAAAATAAGTTTTTACATGATGCCTGCTGATGCAGGGCATATGTATTTGAAAAAGTATAAAGAGGCAGTAGCCGACAAAATAGTGAGTTTTTTAGATTTAAATTCGGAGGAAGAAAATGATCAGTAAAAGTAGATTTAAGTATTTTTTAGTAATATGGGTAGGACAATTAATTTCCAGTATCGGAAGCGGACTTACTTCTTTTGGCTTGAATGTTTACGTCTTTGAAAAAACAGGCAGTGCTTTATCCTGTTCCTTAGTCACTTTATGTGCATTCTTTCCCTTAGTTTTCTTTACTCCTATTTCGGGAACAATTGCTGATAAGTTTAGCAGGGCTAAATTAATGTTAATAGGAGATTTCTTTTCTGCTATGTGCTTAGGAGGCATGTTTATAATGATTAGCATGGGAATAAATAATATTCCCGCAGTCTGTATCTGGGTATTTCTGAGTTCATGTTTTGCGGCTATACTTGATCCAGCCTATAAAGCGGTCGTGACAGATTTACTGACACCAGAAGAATACTCCAAAGCTGGCGGACTTGTTCAGCTAGCATCATCGGCTAAATTTCTCCTATCACCGATATTTGCCGGTTTGATTTATCAAATTTTTGGTATTTATCTAATATTAATAATAGATATGTGTACTTTCTTTACAACCTTATTTACCGTAGCCTATTCAGGCAAGGTGATGAATGAATGTCAAAAAATTAAAGATTCAAAAGTGCAAGTTATAAAAGACATTGTTGAAGGTTATAAAGAATTGACTCAGACTAAAGGAATAAAATTACTGCTAATCTTGTCTATTGTAATTACATTTTATGTAGGTATTATAGAGACGATGATAAAACCCATGTTATTGGAACTAACTGATTCTTCTACACTAGGTGTCATACTATCTCTCAGTGCCATTGGAATGCTCATTTCAAGCTTGGTGCTAGGTGTGAAGGGAATCAAAAAGAATTATCTTAAGGCCCTTTCATTATCATTTTTATTCATGGGCATCACGATAGCCGTTATTGGCTGCACGACGAATATCATATGGATAGCTGTTATTGCTTTTCTGTTCTTTTTAACAATTCCTGTCTCAAATGTATGTCTAGATGTATTAATGAGATGTAATATCAGTAAAGATACTCAAGGGAGAGCTTGGGGATTAATTTCCTTTATTTCTCAGCTTGGCTATATTATTGCATATGCTATTTCTGGAGTGTTGGCAGACTACGTTTTTAATCCCTTATTATATAAAAATGGAGCTTTAGCGGATTCAGTCGGGAAAATCCTAGGAACAGGATCTGAAAGAGGAATTGCGCTGATGCTTGTGATTTGCGGTATTTCCATGGTTATTCTAAGCCCTCTTCTTAAAAGCGGTAAGAGTTTAAAACAGATGGAAACAAACTGCCTTGACTATAATGTGGAGGACTAAAAGATATATGAAAAGAAGAATTATCTGGAAGGAACTACGAAAAGGTAAAATTATCTGCATCACACTGATTGTTTTCATTGCAATGGCTTCTGGACTATTTGCATCAGCAACAAATCTTTTATATTCACTAAATAACTCACTTAATACATTTAGTGCGACAGCAAAGACTTCACATCTCTTGCAAATGCATTCTGGAAATTTAGATGCGAATGCTGTCAAGGAATTTGCCAAAAATAATAACTCTGTTGAAAAATATGAGATTGTTAATATGTTAAATATTGCTGGCGAAGATTTGTACATTAATAGTGATGGAAGTAGTGAAAGCAAAAGTGTCATAGATTGCGCCTTGGTGGCACAGAACAGTCAATTCGATTTTCTGCTAAATTCAAAAAACAACATCGCTTCTGTTAAAGAAGGTCAAGCGCTTGTTCCAGTATATTATAAGATTAAATACAATCTTAGAATTGGAGATCCCATTAAGATAAAAGTCGGAAGTGACTATATTACCTTTAAAATCGCAGATTTTGTCAAGGATTCTGAGATGAATTCTTCGTTTGTCTCATCAAAGCGTATATTGGTTAATCAGAAGGACTGGAACCAAGTGGCCCGTCAGACTGGAACGTTAGAATATTTAATAGAGTTTCGTATAAAAGATACGAATGATATTGATGCTGTTGAAACAGCTTATCGGGACGCAAAATTGCCTTCCAGTGGGGCCACTATTACGTATTCCGAGATGAAACTTTTAAATGCTCTGACAGATATACTGACAGCCTCCCTGCTGATAGTAGTTGTAGTATTCCTGGTTATTATCTCAGTGCTTTGTGTGAGATTTGCGATGCTATCGAGTATCAATCAGGACTATATGGATATCGCTATCATGCAAGGATTGGGAATTCCTAATAAGTATATAGAGAGTATTTACCTCATCAAGTACTCATTAATTACTGTGATTGGTTGTACCATCGGATATCTGGTATCTTTCAAATTAACCCCGGTAGTAGAACAGAACCTTGAACTATATATGGGTGTTGCCGATAAAGGAATTGTTGATTATGGTCTCCAAATATTAGCGATTGCCTGTATAGGCTGCGCTATTGTTCTATTATGCCGAAAGAGTATCAAAAGAATTGAGAAAGTTAATACTATCAAAGCGCTGCAAGATAATAATGAAATTTCCAGCGATAAAGTCATCAAGCGTCCTTCATTATTTGGAAGAGGCGGTGCTTGGGCTAATTTTAAACTAGGCATTAAATACCTGCTAAGTTATAAGAAGCCTTATATTGTTCTTCTTCTTATCTTTACGTCTCTAGTTTTTCTAGTTTTACTACCTGTTCAGATTACGAGCACTTTTAAATCAAATCAGTTTACGTCTTATATGGGAGTAGCTTCATCTGATCTCAGAGTTGATTTTCAGCAAGGTGGGGTTGCTGAGAACGCTGTAAAGTCAGCCCTTGCTAATGATGATAATATTACTGATTATCAAATTTTCAATACCTACTTGGCTAAAACTGACAACTCTGATGGCAAACCAGTAACAGTAAATTTTGAAACGGGTGATTATTCAATTTTCTCTTTATCTTGTATAACGGGAAGCCTTCCGAAAGAGACAAATCAAGTAGCGGTCTCCTACTTGCTAGCCAACGATTTAGGCGTTAAAGTTGGTGATAAGATTACTTTCACAATATCAGATCACACATACACTTATAAAGTAAGTGGTATCTATCAAGATATTACAAACGGCGGGAAAAGTGCTAAGTCTATTGGCAGCATTTCAAATACCGATGTCAGCAGAAGTGTTGTTAACGTTTCATCAGAAAAGAAAAAACAGTCAGTAGAAGACAAATTAAAATCTGATTTTCAGGCTGGAAAAGTAACAGATATTTCTGAATATGTTAATCAAAGCATGGGGGATATCATTGCACAGTTTAGTCTAATTACCATGATAACTATCATCATTGCAATTTTGGTTACTATATTGACAATTACTATATTTATGAGAACTTTGATTGTCAGATACAAAGCAGATATTGCTGTTATGAAAGCTCTTGGTTATAAAAACAATGATATCAGATCTCAGTACAGAACACGTATAATCATTCCGCTGATTATTGGATTAATCATTGGTTCTGTCTTGGTACTTATAGCAGGGCAGCCTTTAGTAAGTGTATTTGCATCATCTTTGGGAGCTCCTCAGATAGTCTTTATCAGCAATCCGTTTATCGTTTATGGTTTGTTCCCAATAAGTATCTTAGTTGTAGCGATAGTTACTATATATCTATCTAGTAATCTGCTAAATGGCATAAAACTTACTCAAAAATAGTGTAAAGGAAGATAATAATGAGAACAATATTAAGTGTTAAAAAATTAAGGAAACAGTTTGATGATGGCAAGCAAAAGATAACAAATGTTCTTAATGATATCAGTTTTGATGTTGAAGAAGCAGATTTTATAGCAATTATGGGACCTTCTGGTTCAGGAAAGTCAACATTACTCTATAATATTAGCGGTATGGATCAGCCTTCAAGCGGTGATGTCATTCTTGAAGAAAAAAATATCGGTGAGTTAAGTCAGGTAGAACTGGCAGATATAAGATTGTGTAAATTTGGCTACGTTTTCCAACAACCGCATTTAATCAATTCTTTAACAGTAAGAGAAAACATCATATTAGCAGCTTCTGTACTCAATAAGCAGGTAGATGCGACTATTGCTGATAAAGCAAATGAATTGATGAAACTAACTGGAATTATTGAGTTAGCAGATAGGAATACGATGTTTTTATCTGGCGGGCAAGCACAAAGAGTTAGTATATGCCGTAGTTTTATGAATGATCCTAAACTAGTTTTTGCGGATGAACCCACGGGGTCACTAAACTCTAAGTCTTCAGAAGAAATCATGGATTTATTTGTTGACATTAATCATAAAGGAAGTACTATCATGCTTGTTACGCATGACCCCTTAGTAGCTGCAAAGGCTAATCAAGTCTGGTTTTTATTAGATGGAGTCATCTACCGAAAAGAGTTTCTCGGACCGTGGGATAAATCACAGATGTCCATTATTAATAGAAAAAATAAGATTAATGACATTATGTCTGAGATAGAGATTTAAATAGACAGGAGGCGATAAGAATGAAGCCGAAAATAGGAATTATAGGTGCAGGTGTAATGGGAAAAGGCGTTGCGGAGCGTTTTGCTAACTATGGTTATCAAGTCATTATCCTTGATAATGATGATAAAGTAGCAAGCAAGGTGATTTCCGACATTACAAGAAGTATAAAAATGAAAAAAATGTTTGATAAAACCTTGAATGAAGATGATATTATAGCAAATATTAAAGTGGCAAGAGACTATTCAGATTTCAAAATGGTTGATTTTATAGTTGAAAATATTGTTGAACAAGAAGAAGCCAAAAAATCGGTTTATAAACAAGTAGACGAAGTGGTTGCTGGAAATTGTATTTACTTAGCAAATACTTCATGTATACCGATTACAAGGTTAGGTTCTTATACCAAAAGATCAGATAAGGTAATTGGCGTTCACTTTATGAATCCAGTTCCAGTAAAAAACTTTGCGGAAGTTATTTTGGGCTGCCAAACATCAAAGGATACACAAGAGAAAGTTTTTGAATTATTAACTCATGTTGGAATTGAGTTTGAAGCCATTCATGACAGTGCAGGTTTTGTATCTAACCGATTGTCACATTTATTTATGAATGAAGCGGCTTTTCTAGTATATGAAGGTGCAGCCGAACCTAAACAGATTGATAACATTTTTAAAAAAGCATTCGGTCATAAAATGGGACCGTTAGAAACCGCAGAAAACGATTTGATTTATGGGCCGAATTAATTTGAGGTATCATTAATTTTGAAGAAAATTAGTTTCCGAACAAGTCTAGTCTTTGTTCCCTCCGAAAGGAGTTACTGTCATGAAATGTAGCAGTAAAGCCTATCTTCTGCTCCAGGAAAAGGAGCATTTCCGAAAACTTTTTTGGGCAGAGAGGTGGGGGAAATAGCTTTTGCTCTTGTTTCAGGCTTCTTGCTGGGTCTGGTGCTGGGGGATTTTCAACCTCATTTTGGCAAGAGTCTCCATTAGCCTACCGACCTCTTTCAGTTTTTCAACCTTTCTCAATGTTGTGCGGACAGGCGTTTTTGAAGAAGTGGCCTTTAGACTGCTTTTTTATGCCTGTCCTTATCCGTATTACTAAAAAGGAAACTTTTTCAAAGTGAAGAATCTCTTGGTATACAGTATTCTGACCTTGCCTTATACCCTGCTTCATTTCATCTTAGGAAACATTGATACCCTTTGAAAATCAAACTTCGATTTTCTTAGTATGATTTAGCCAGTGTGCTTGTCCTTAGCCTCCTCTTTGGTTTGCTTTTACTATCCTGTTTCGGAAATGGAGCCTGCTCAGTGCCATGATTGTCCATGCACTTGTTGATTTGATTCGCTTTGTTTTTTTAAGGATTTTTAGGAAATCTAAATAAAAATATAAATGGCAACTCTTTGACTATTTGAGAAAACTATCATAAAATGACAGAGGAAGATAAAAAAGAGAAAAGTCTTGGAATTAGAAGTATTTGTCGGATAAGAAAAAAAGTGAACTTTCCATGATTGAAGTGGCGCGCTATTCTTGAGTAACGTGGTCGCAACATGAAATGTATTTTAGCAATCTTGTAAATGAAATCCAGAACTATTTTGAAAAGTCAAACAGTGACATTCAGAAAGCTCTGTCTCTCTTTTATACAGAATTAATGTAGACGGCAGTTTCATTCCGCTGGAAGACAATAAATGGGGGCTGTGTTCTTGGTATGCTATTGACGAAGAAATCGACGACGTTGAGAGCGAAGAGGAAAAAGAATAAGCTAGATTAAGGAGCGAAGCTGGAGGTTTTGCTCTTTTCTCAAAAACTGAGCCACAAGGAAGCCATTATTAGAAAAAGGAGAGCTAATTGTCTTGAAAAATCTAAATACGCAAAAATCCATGGAGCTAGGGGAGCTTTATCGAGAACTGGGAATAGCCAGAGGTCTGAAACTCAAAGATGTTGTTAGGGATAATCTATCTCTATCTCAGCTGTCTAGGTTTGAAAATGGGCAGACTATGCTGTCAGCTGATCGTATGCTGTTGGCTATTTCTGGTATCCATATGAGTTTTGCAGAATTTGGTCATGCTCTTAATAATTACAAGGAAACGCCTTATTTTGCTGCAGGTAAAAAGATTATGGAATTATATGGAAAACAGGATGTAGAAGGTCTGAAAGGTTTGCTTGAGGAATATAAGAATTATGAAAGCCGTGAAATATATAACCATCTGAACCTCTTGGTCATTAAGGATTGTATTCATTCTTTGGAGAGTTCTTATACTATTGATCAAGAAGAAATCAATTTGTTGACCAAATATCTTTATGATATTGAAGAATGGACGGAGTATGAACTCTATCTTTTTGGTAATACGCTAACGCTTTTATCGACAGAAGATCTTCTTTTCTTAGGGAAGGCCTTTGTAGAGCGAGATAAGCTCTATCGCTCCATTCCTAGTCATGATAATGCGGCTAAGCTGGCCTTGTTGAATATCATATCTGTTCTATTGGAACGGAAACAGACCTATTATGTCAGTTATTTTATGGAAATTTTAGAGAAATTGCTAACTCACCAAGATATGTATTTTATCGCCATATTGAATTTCTTTAAATTGGTTATCAAATGTACAAAGGGAGAGAAGCAGGCGGACCAAGAATTGGAAGATTTTCTTTCAGCTTTGGAGCTAATAGGCAACCCAGCATTGGTAGAGACATTAAAGGCCAAACAGAAACAATTGCTGTCTTCTCAGGGTTAAACCAATAAAAACACCCTAACGAGCTTATTGGTAAGCTCGTTAGGGTGTTTTTATTCTGTTCAAAATTACCAGTTTTTATGGGCACGTACAGCCGGCTAAAATTGATTATCGTCTTCCAGACTGTCTGAGGTAGAACAGGAAAGGTTTTTCTTGTATTCATCTAAGTGAAATAAGAAGATCTTTTTAAAATGGTGACAAAAAGACGATTTTTAAGAATGAAATAAACATATAATCAATCCCTTTTCTATCTATAAGTTTGATGTACTCATTATAGCATCAAAATATTAGCGATAAGCGGAATTGTAAATTTGCAATTTAAAATAAAATAAGCTGCAGATTTGGAAAAAAACGAAAATAGCAAAAATGTGATGTAAAATAATAGCATCAACAACAAGATAAGCAATAACAATTAAAAAACAAGAATGATGTAATTAATTGGGGAATAACATCAGGGTTGCGCTATTTAACAGAAGCCACCCAATTGCAGCTAAAATGGCAAAAGAAAATGCCAAGGTAGAAGATCTAGTTCCTGAACGTAGCGGAGTTGTCGTCGCCACGAACCTTTCCTCAATGTCAACGATTGTGGATTTTAGTTCCACGTTTGCCCCTGCTTTAAATATAGCAAAAGGGATTTTGGCTTTTCTGTGGTTTGGCTTGTTGGGTTTAAATATGTTGAAAAAAAGCAAGCGGGATTTTGAAAGTCCAGAGTAATTGCTGGCGAAGAAGAGAATACATCATCTCGCTGGCTGGAAGCAGTCATTTTATGCAAGGGATAGCTGTTTTGGGCTGAAGTTGCCCGCGCTAGAACTTAAAAAGTCTGTGAATACAGCTAACAAAATCGTTAATTAATATTACACAAAAATGTTTAAAGAGAAATATAATGCTTTTATCATTTAGTTTAGATTATGCTACTATTGATACAGACATGTTTACAGGGATGTGTCGCTAAATAAAATAAAAGGAGTGTGCCATGACAGAAGCGCTATTAGAAGCTAAATCAATCAGTAAAAAATATGAGGACAGGTATGTCCTGCAGAATACGGACCTAAAAATTGATCATCAGCAGTTTGTAGCAATCTTGGGTCACAGCGGCTCAGGAAAGTCAACTATGCTTAATATCTTATCGTCTCTACTGAAACCAAGTTCTGGACAGGTCTTATACAAAGGAAAGGAGATAGGTCAGCTGAGCAAATCGGCAGTGGCTAAGTTTAGGAGAGAAGACATTGGTTTGGTCTTTCAGCACTATATGTTAATTCCTAATCTAACAGTGGAGGAGAACATTCAGATGGGTAGCAAGTATGCCCTTGAGGCAGCAGACCTAGAAGAATTGGTCTCTCTACTGGGAATTGAGAAACTTTTGAACAAATATCCTCATCAGCTGTCGGGCGGTGAGCAACAGAGGGTCTGCATTGCCAGAGCCGTTATCAAGAAACCGGCTGTCTTATTTTGTGATGAGGCGACGGGCGCTCTGGACAGCGAAAACAGTAAGAACATTATTATTTTATTGCATGCTATCAAGCAAACCTACGGAACCAGTATCCTTTTTACGACACATAATCGAGAAATTGCGAGAACAGCTGACCGAATACTGCTCTTAGAAGATGGCCGTATTGTTAGGGACGACATGAATAGGGAGAAGCTGTCGCCGGATCAAATGAGTTGGGAGATTTAATATGGGGTTGCTATTTAAATATCTATCCAGAGATTTTTTGGCCAAGAGGACTATGGTGTCTATTCTATCTCTGATTATAATCTTCACTTCCTTTATGTACTTCTTCGTTCATTTCGCGAGTGATGCCAATTTACTTCGCTTAGGTGGAGAGCAATTATCAGGCAATGAGGCTAATTATTTCACAGCTTTGAAAAGTAATCAACTCTTAATCAGAAACATTACTATCGCCATGGTAGCCATCTTCTCCCTAATTTTATTCTTATTCATCAGAGGGACGCTTCAAAGAAATCGAGTGCAGCTAGCCCAGCTGATGTCCCTTGGTTTTTCTTTCTCCAGTGTGCTGGCAATCTGTGGTCTATTAATCAGCGGATTGTCCTTGGTCAGTTCATTGCTTGGATTAGTCTTGGGTGTCTGGGGGTCTGACATCCTCCTTTCTGCTAATAGCCAGACCTACCTAGTTCAAGGATTGAGTAAAGGGCTTTCTCTGCAGTCAATTATGACAGGAACCCTCTTCCTAAGCCTTTTCCTAGGAGCTATTGTCTATCTGGCAGGACTGACAGTGAGAAAGACAGATGTTGCTCTAATGATGAAACAGACAGACGGTAAAGCCATCCGTCCTGGTTTGATAGAGAAGATCATTCAAAAGCTACCGATGAAGCATAAGTTTAAATTTAAGCTGACTTTAAATCATTTCAGCACCTTAGGTCTTTTGTTGATTGCTATCGTTACGTTTAGTATCATGTTTGTCTTAAGTCTGTCTCTAACCTTTAGCTCTTCTAAAATCCTTGAATCTCAGAAGAACGGCCGGCACTATTCTTATGATATCAGCTATGATAACTACCAAAAGGAAGAGGCTAACCTTGCTTCAGATTCTGTAACTTATCTTAAATATGATGTTGACCTAATGATTAAAGGCGAAGCTATAGCTTATCAAGCCCTTTCATTTACCAGTCAAAATGACTTATTTCAGCTGATTGACAGTAAGGGAGAAATGCTAGATCCCACTCAGGGGGTCTATGTAAACCCTGAGTTGCGGGAGAATTATGGACTTAAAGTTGGGGATACTCTAGAGCTAAGAGTAAAGGGAAAGCGACATCAGATAAAGATAGCTGGATTTGCGGAGAATGCCGATTTAAAGACAATATATATTCCAAGAGACCAGGCATCAGCTATGGTAAATGAAGCTGATGATCGTTTTAATGGCAGATTGACCAATCAGTCTCAAGAAAAAGGTGAAGGAAAAGTTCGCTCCCTAGAGGAAAAATTATCCGATGTCCAAAGAAGTCAGACTTCTAACAGAGCAAGTGCCATTATTAACCAAAGTATCGGTGTCATAACGGGTTGCCTATTGATTTATCTAGCCGTGTTTATCGGCTTGAATGGGAATATTCAGACCCTATTAATGTTCGATTTGCTAGGATATGAGGAGAGAGAGGTCTACCGTATCCTGCTTAACCCCTACATTGTGATAAGCAATCTGCTTTTCTTCCTCACTCTGCCTGTGGCTATCTATGCTGCAAGAAATATACAGATTATGACTTCTCTTCAGACAGGGGACTATATGCCATTCCAGCTCAACTGGATTACCTTTGTTTATATGTTTGCCATCTTAAATGTCCTCATTTTAGTCATCAGATTTTTATTTATTCGAAAGGTTAAAAAAATCAGGGATGATAATCGACAGGCAGAATTCTTATCAGAATGGTGAGAAGCTGTATGAAGATTTTTAAGATAAGGAGTCAGAAGCCTTTAGAAGACAGAATGTTTTTTCCCTTCTGGAACTGATTGAGGAAGAGGACCGAAAACAGATTTTACGTTATCAATTTTGGCAAGATCGTCAGCGGTCGCTTCTGGGGCATCTCTTGTCTAGGTACGCAATTATACAGGAATATGCTCTGACCAATAAAGAGATCCAGATTAGGAGACATGCTTATGGAAAACCATACATAAAAGACTATAGTCAGATTCATTACAATATTTCTCATTCAGGGGAATGGGTAGTGGTAGCTATCGGAAAGTCACCAATTGGAATAGATGTTGAAAATAGAAGAGAAGATTGGGATTTGATTGGCGAACGAGTTTTTTCTGAATCTGAAAAATACTGGAGTCAAAATAGCTATAAAAGAAAAGCTATCTTATGGACTATAAAAGAGGCTTATGTAAAATATCTAGGTATAGGTCTTAGCAAAAGTCTGAACTCTTTTTCAATAGATATAAAAAGGAAAATCATCACAGAAGTTCAAAAACCATTCCAAACTAATTTTGATTACTTTGTTCTGGATAACGACTATGTCTGTTCAGAATGCGGATATACCAAAGGTGCTTATTATAGCAGAAAAGTTTGTCAAGCTGAACTAGATACTTTCATTACATCAGTTTTAGATATTTCTTATTAAATTATCAAAAACGTATTCAAATTTGCAAAATAATCAACTGCCTTTATCAATTAATCTTTGAAGGCTCAATCCGTTCATAATAAATTGGCTGACCTGCTCCGTTACATACTTGGTGATAGGTTGTTAATTTCTGAATTTGTGGCAAAGTTATCTGTATATTGTGATTTGCATAGATAAAATAGATTATAACCAAGTAGCCTTACAGAGAGATTGTTTTCCTTGTTAAATATATTTGTGATAATATGGTTTTCTAAATGATAAATAGTTTCTTTTAGATTCTGGTACAGTTGGTTTATAGGAATTATATTTTACCTCCTATGATGAGTTTCTCTTACTAATTAATAGCAACATAATTCTACTCATAAAAAAGTTCCCTGTTTTATTCAAAGAAATTCTGACTTTCTGAATTTAAGCAAAATAAAAAAGCGTAGACACTTGAAACTACACACATTCAAATCTATTCAAATGCCTAGTCGTAAATCAGATTTTAAGAAAGCGCATAAAGCTTAAAATATTAATCAATATGATTAGAACAATGTTTCAAGATATTCAAGAGTTATCTCTTGGATGTCTTTTTTTGATTGAGTTTGAACAGTCTCACTGAGCATTTCCTTAATTTTTCCTGTTCCATTTATTACTAGGTTATAAGCAATTTTACCAGCTGTTAAGTTGATTGTCTCAGGAATATTCATATATACTCTAGTACTCGTGGCACTAATTAATTTTAAATATAGACCATAATTAGCACAAATTTTAATCATGTTCACATAAGGAATGTGAGCATAAGAATAATAGCGATAACCATTTTGTTTATCTATAGCAGTCGGATTTAAAATTCCGATTTTTTCATAATAACGTAATGCTTTGACATGAAGACCTGAAAACTTAGCCAGTTGTCCAATTGTTAATAACTGTTGCGTTTTTTTCACAAATAGCTTGACCTTCCCTTTAAGGTATAGTTTATAGTTAAACTATAACAAGGTTTGCTAAAAAATGCAATGATTTCTATATTGGAAAGGAGCCAATCATGTCTAAAGGTGATAAACAAAAGAAAAGGCTTCAAAAAAATGACTTGGCTTTCAATATGCCAGTAACCTTTTTCTTTTTAGGGTTAATATTATTTATTGCGGGACTTTTGCCCAATTTTACTCCTGAGGTCAAAAATAGTCTAACTATCTTGGCCTTGCTGACTGCTGGTTATCATGTTATCTGGGAGGGCGTTGAAGACACTGTTGAGCAATCCAAAAAAGCCAACTGTTTTGTTCCTAACACGCATATATTGATGGCGTTGGCAGCTTTAGGTGCTGTTTTATTGGGAGAAACAACAGAAGCAGCTCTTCTTATCTTCATCTTTGCTGGTGCACACTTTTTAGAAAAGTATGTTGAAGGTTGTAGTCAACGTGAAATCACAAAACTATTAGAGCTTAATCCAACAGAAGCCAGACGTTTGACAAATACCAATGAAATTGAAATGATTTCTGTTGATCAGCTTAAGATTGGGGACTGTGTTCAGGTTTTAAATGGCGGACAGGTGCCAGCGGATGGAAAAATTCTAGAAGGATACACTAGCATTGACGAATCAACGATTACTGGAGAATCCATTCCATGCGAAAAAACGGTTGGTGATGAAGTTTATGCCTCAACGATTAATGGCTCTGGAACGATTATTGTAGAAGTCAGCAAAGACAGCTCACAGACTGTATTTGCCAAAATTTTACAGTTAGTTGAAGCTTCTCAGGGTCATTTTTCACCTGCTGCTAAGCGTCTTAATCGCTTTGAACCCATTTATGTTAGCATTGTTCTCCTCGCTTTTATTGGTTTACTTATTTCAGGACTTTTATTTTGGAATTGGGCTTGGACAAAAACAATTTCGATTAGCTTGACTTTTTTAGTATCAGCTTCTCCTTGTGCCTTGGCAGTATCAGTCATCCCAGCAACATTAGCTGGTATTTCAAATTTAGCACGGCAAGGTGTCTTATTTAAAGGTGGCTGTTTCCTTTCTGATTTAACGGCTATCAAAATGATTACCTTTGATAAAACAGGGACTTTGACAGAAGGGAAACCAAAAGTGGTCACTAGTCAATTTCTTCTTTCTGATATTTCCAAAGAAAAATTCGAAGCAGTCTTAGTAGCTATGGAAAGTCAATCCAATCATCCATTGGCAACTGCTATTGTAAATTATTTCAATCCTGAGCCCTCACAGAAAAGATTGAATATTAGTGTTGAGCACTACTTAGGGCAGGGACTTCTGGCAACCTATGATAGTTTATCGTTCAAGATTGGAAAGCCTCAATTATTTCATCAAGTTGATAAGCACTGGTTAGAAAAAAAAGAAAAAGAGGAAGCTAATGGGAGGACTGTTGTTTTTGTTGCTCTCAATGAAACAGTTGTTGGATTCATTTCCATTCAAGACAGACCACAAGCTAATGCTGTGAAAGCTATTAATTATTTTAAAGCTGCTGGTGTCAAAACGCTGATGCTTACTGGTGATGCCAAGGCAGCGGGACAGGCTGTTGGGCGTGAATTAGGAATTGATGAGGTCGTCACTAATGTTTTGCCAGAACAAAAAGCAAAAATCATTGCGAAATATCAAAGTCAGTATGGACTGACCGCCATGTTGGGAGACGGTGTTAATGATGCTCCTGCCCTAGCTACAGCGGATCTAGGAATTGCTATGGGAGATGGCACCGATATTGCTATAGAGACAGCTGATATCGTCCTGATGAAAAATGATTTAACCAAGTTAGTCAAAGCTCATAAACTATCCAAACGTTTACAAATTATTACCCGACAAAATATCAGCTTTGCTCTATTTGTGATTGTCCTTCTCATCAATCTTACTTTCTTTGGACATCTTTCAATGGTTACCAGTGTGACCCTACATGAAGGTTCTACCCTAATTGTTTTGTTTAACAGCCTCAGACTTTTACTAGATTACCATTAAAATTGTTGGTAGGAACGCATTTTAAAAAGAAAAAGCCCATCAGTGTGAGCTTTTGCTTTTTTTATAGCTATCCTCCCTGTAGTCAAAAATAGTTAAAATTTTGTATTAGTCAAGAATAATAATGGCGATATATCAAGACTTTGTCGTTTATTGATTAGTATTAAGATTTTAAAAGTTGACCAAAGAGGTGACCAAATTTAAAATTTTAATAGTAATTAATAGTAATAAAAAGGGGTCATGTTAAAAATAGTTTTTATTAGCAGTTATTTTGATTTTTGCATGCAAAAGTAGTATAATAGTATTGCAAATGAAATAAGAGGTGCTATTATGACTACTAAGAATTTCCAAAAGAGAATTGATAAAGATTTGTATGATAGGGTGGCAGCTATTTATAGTGATTTAGGTACTAGTGTTGGGGAGGCATTTGTGATGTTTTTAAAAAAGAGTGATGAGGTGCAAGGGTTGCCTTTTGAATTGAGAAGGGAAAATAGTATTATGACAGATCAAGAATTAGAGGATTTGATAGTAACTAAACTTGAAAGTAAGAGATTAGATTTTGCTGATTCTAAAGATGTAGCAGAATTTTTTGATGAAGAGTTTCCTGAATATGAGGTGACTCATGGATGATTTACAACGATATACTATTTTTGTAGCTAATGTTGCTTTTGAAGATGGTATGGGGTCAAAAAAGCGTCCTGTTATGTTGATTAAATTTGATGAAGAAGTTTTAAAAGTATTAAAGATTACGTCTCAATTTAATAATAAATCAAAAGCTATTCAAGAACAGTATTTTGAAATTATTGATTGGTTTAAAGCGGGTTTAAAAAGACCATCATGGATTGATACAGTTAGGTATTATGAGTTAACAGATGGCTATAGATTTGATATATTAGGTCGATTATCAGAAAGGGATATTGAGAGATTTAAGATTTTTATCAAGGAAAGGTTGGGTTAGGATGAAAAAGATTTTAACTTTGTTAATGGCTTTTGGTATGGCAATGTTATTAGTGGCTTGTTCATCTGGTAGCGATACTGAACATAAAACTTCTGTTTCTAATATGGATGGAACATATTATGAGTTTTATAAGCTTAAGAAAGATAGTAATTGGATAATTTCTAAGCAAAGGGTTATAGAGATATCAGATGATATGTTAATGTGGACGATAGAGCATAAAAATCAGTATTCTATTAATAAGAAAGAGAAGACTGTTACTGGAAATAATGAAACATTAGCTTATTCTTATAATGAAAAGAATAAAGTGTTGACTATAGATGGTGATACTTATGTTAAAGAAGGATCTATGAAATATAAGAAGTTGTTTGATGATGGTGCGGAGATTGTGAATTGATTTATAAAAGACAACTAGAAAAGTGCCTAAAGGATAAGATTTGTGAGATTTTATCTGGATTGTAGGAAGGGTAGGGCATAGATGGTAAAATTTATGTTAAGAAAGAGACAAAGAAATATCAAGAAATAAAGAAACAAGTGGAAAAGGAAGGCGACTAGATAAAGAATTCTAGTCGTTATTTTTTGTGCTTGTTTTCTTTGAAATGTTTTGTGGCTTCTTTTTTAACTAGGTTTTCAAATTTATTGGGAATGAAAGCATGTTGCATGTAATCAAGATAATTAAAATTTTCGTCAATAGGATATTGAGTATTAATGAGATTCATAAAATCAATGATGCGATTTTCTTCAGCTTCTTTTTCAATGTGATGAGAGAAAGTTTTGTTTTGACTGAGACTGTTTTGGGTATCTTGATTTAGAAGATGGGTTTTTTCATGAAGTAAAACATTGATTTTTTCAATATCGGATAAATTTTGATTTATCAAAATAAAAGAATCGTCTAAAGCCCCTAGTTGTTGTCCCTTTGTATCTTCTAGGGGACAGAAAATGATGGTTACTCCAAAATTTTCTAGGTCTTTGACGATTTTTGATAATTCCATATTTAATTATTGGTTGTTCTTTTTTTGGTTTGAGAAATATTCTCTAAGAACACGTTTGATTGTTTCACGGTCTCTGTCAGAAACAGGTTTTCCTTCATATCCAACAGAATTGTCAATAGCTTTATCCAGTTCTTTTTCAAGTTCTTCTCCTTCAGGTATTTCATGTTTTAGATTTGTTTTGCCTAATAGATAGTCTGTAGAAACATTGAAAAAATTAGCAAGTTTTTTGAGGCTTTCACTAGATGGAGTTCGTAAGCCCTTTTCCCATTGTGCATAGCTTTGGGGAGAGGTTTGAAAATGGTTTGCGATTTCTTTTTGAGTTAGACCTGCTTCTAAACGTAGTTGTTTTAGGCGTTTTGGGAACATAGTTTTTCCTTTTAAAAATTTTAATAAAATTTTTTCAAAAAATGCTTGACAAAGTAATCAACTGATTATATAATATAAATGTAATCAGTTGATTACATTCTATTTAGTTAAAACTGACTAGAATTGTGAAGTTTGATTTTAGTTTGGTAAGTATGAGGTCGGTTTTAACGATATAGATTTTAAAAGTCCTTTGAAAATTATTGAATAAAAAAGTGCGTCAGACAATTCTGCAGGCAGAACTGAATAACACACTAATCTAACTTAGACACTTAGATTATACGTTATTTTGGGTAAAAAGTCAAAGGGGATTGGAGTAGATGACTGAAAATATGATGATCTCACGTACTCGGTTTTGCCTGATAACCGACTTGGATAAATAATTAGGAACTGCTGGCGCTGGTGGCGTCGGAAATGAAGACTGTGAAACTGGAGTGAGACAGATGGAGCAGTTGGATTAGGCGGTAAGCTGATCTATGATGAGTGCGAGATACATAGAAACAGAGATTGTATCAATATAGTTATAGAAAAGTGATATAAATGTGCGACGATATGAGCACGTGCTAGACAGATTCATCTGTTTAGTAAAGTAAGAAATATGATTTTTGATGGTTTATCTTTTTTGATAGGCCGTTTTTTTTATTTTATTAAGCAGATGAATGATGTCTGTTTTAATGGATATTATTCAAAATATTTTTCGTTTAGAAAAATGGAAATTAAAAAAAGTTTATTTGATTAGTCATTTAAATAATTTTGGAAGAGGTGATTGAGATTGAAATTAGAGTAGTAAAAAAAAGTGTTTATGTAGATGATCCAAAGATTATTGTCTATCCTAGTTTTTATGGTATTGAAGTGATTGCTGAAGCTGATGAAAATGTGAAAGTAACTCCTTTATATCCATTTACAACAAGTTTAGATGAAGATTGTAAATTAGCTTTGGAAGAGTTTATTAGTGATTTTGAAGAGGAATTGAAAATGTACTATCAGGCTGTTGGAAAGTATGAGACTAAATCTTTAACGACTATGCTTTTTGGGTTTGATACAGAGTTGAAGGAGAAATTTAAGGATAGGTGGTTTAAACGTGGGGTTGTACTAAATTAGTGCAACTTTTTTGTTGGAGGCAATTATGATTGGTATGCTTTCTTTTTTAGTTTCATTTATTTTAATAAGTTTAATAGATGAAGGGTGTTTGGGTTGTATTTTTAGGTTTATTTTTATTATTGGTTTTATTGTTTTATTGGTGAATGTATTAACTTAGGAGGTTATATGGATATAGGAGAAATAAAGAAATGGTGGTGGAAACACAGATTTTTGAGCTTTTTACGTGGTCAAAAATCGGGAGTTTTTGTTTCGGGAGTTTTTGAAGAAAAAACTATTGTTTTTGTGGTATCTCGGAAAAAGTATAATGATTTTTTTAGATTACATTTATCTAAGTATGAGTTAGCTTTGTTAGAAACAATGATGTCAGATGGTGATTTTGTTATTTATGGTGGCCATATTGTAAGTCCTGTGGTTGAGTATCTTTTACATAGTTATAAAAAGATAAGGGATATTGAGTTTTGGTCTGATTAGAAAGTTGGTGTTTAGATATTGTATGGTTGAAGGGAATTTGAATTATTATAAAGCAAGTTATCGTAGAGTTTATGATAACTTTTTATTTTCGTCTAAGTTGTATGTTTCGGATTTGGTGATGTTACAAAGAATTTGTCAATCTAGTTTGTATCGTTTGAAAAAACTGTATAAACAATTTCTAAAGCAAGATGAAGTGGTGACTTATCATTTGATGTTATCGTATAAGAGGTCTATTGAAGCTTTTTATCAAGAGTTGAAAGAGAGGGATTGAAAAAATGATGTCTAAGTATAAAATAGTATATGGAAAAGGATATAAGAAAATGTCTGTAAAAGAAGTTTTTGAAAATGGGAAATATCAGACACTACAGTTGGGACAATTAGTGATTTCTCGTTTGAGAGAGCCACTTTCACAGAAGTTGTTGACAGAGGGAAAGTTGTCTACGGCAGAATCAGGCTATGTAAAAGCTTTGTCTGATGTTGAAGATGTGATATTGGCAGAGAAAGAAAAAAAGGAGTAATAGGAGAATTTATGATTAGAGTAAGAGCACCTGTTTAAGGTAGAAAAGATTAAGTATTTTTAAAGTGAATTAATTGTTTTGTTGATAGTGGAATGTGATAATAATGGAAAATGGTTAATGTCGTGTTGGTTAGCCATTTTTTGAAGACAACATGAGACCTAGATAAGTCTTTAAACTGTCTTTTTTTATTTGATAAAAAGGAAAAGAGGTTAATTATTTTATGGAAGCAAAAAGTTTAAAAATGAATCCTGATTTTATTGGGACAGTGTGGTATGAAAAGTTGGGAACGGCTCCTCGTCGTGCTTTTGGTGAAGCGGGTCAGTATCAGCGTCATGTGGTTTTTAATGAGAAACATGGTATTTTTCATGTAATTACTCCTGCAACAAGTCAGGTTTTTGAAGAGGATAGCCAGTTGAGACTGGTAAATCCTATTTTTTATCCTGATTATGCGGTTAATGGTCGTAATGTGGCACCAGCATTGAATGTATTTGCGGAAAAACTTGAAGTAGTGAAATAAGAAAGGTAGGTAGTTAAATTATGGCAAAAGTTGGTTTGAATATGGGAGAGAAGCTGCAGATTGCAGATAAAGGTTATCGTGTTGTAGATGGTTTAAAAATTGATGCAGTTTTAGGAAAGGTTACTTATCGTACTAATGAAGGACAGGATCTAATTTATGAAGATGATACTAGTCAGCCACGTCGTCAAGATGGTACTTATCCTCAAGTTCCTACTGGTGAAGTTCGTGGAACGGTGTTAGGCTTGCACTCATCTGTTCAACATGAGACTTTATTTATTACGATTACAGATATGCTATTATCTGATATTGAAGCACTTGGCTTAAGGCCTCGTGATGAAGTAGTTTTAGATAATATTGTGGTGACTTATTCTTCAGTTGGTGGCAATGATAACTATAAATTGTTTGCTAGTGGTTTGAAAAAAGCTGGAGCAGCGGCTTCTACTAAGGGAACAGATAAAAATACTAAGGGGGATAATAATTAATGTGAAAGGAGACTAGATGTCTATAAGATTATTACCGCAGTATAGAGGGACTAGAGTAAGACCTTATATGCGGTTTTATGATAGGATTTTATTTAGTTTGTTTTTTTTTCCCAGTTTTGTAAGTGTAGCTGGCTACGCTTTTTTTCATAGGGAACAATATATGGCGTTACAGCGTCTGCCTTTGATTTTAAGTATTGTTGTGCTTGTTTTAGGCGCTTTAGTGGCTGTTTATTTAACTTGGTTTTTACAAGAGGCGACACCTTTTTTTAAAAAGATTGAACGTCTTAAAACAATGTCAAAATATTTATATAATAATGGTTATTATATTACTAAAAAGCGGACAGTCATAAAACAAGGGAAATCTGGAGTAAGGGAAAAAATCATATATCCTAAGGTTTACCTGAAGCAAGGGAAATATGATTTAGAGGCTGCTTTTGAAATGGCAGGCAGTAAGTTTCAGGAAAAGTTTAAAAAGATTGGTTCAGAGCTTGAGACAACGCTTTTTATGGATTTTATGGAAGCGACTGATGAGCCAAAGTATAAGATTTATAAAATGGCTTATTCGGCTCTTTTGAATCGTATTGAGATACCAGATGTTTCTTGGGTGAAAGAAAAGGGAATTCGTCTGATGAAAAATTTCTTTTGGGATTTTATATCAGATCCTCATTTATTGATTGCAGGTGGTACTGGTGGCGGTAAAACAGTGTTTTTGAGAGCTTTGGTACTTTGCCTGTCTAAAATTGGTGTGGTGGATATTTGTGATCCTAAGCGAGCCGATTTTGTGACAATGGCAGATATTTCAGCTTTTAAAGGACGTGTTTCTTTTACAAAAGAGGCGATTGTAGAGCAGTTTGAAAAATCTGTTAAGATTATGTTTGCTCGTTATGAATATATGCGCCGGGAGATGAAGCGTTTAGGCCATAAAGATATGAAGAAATTTTATGAGTACGGTTTAGAACCGTATTTTTTGATTTGTGATGAATTAAATGGCCTTAAGGCATCTTTAGATAGTCCGTCTGATTATAAATTGCGTGATCGGTTAGATGCCGCTTTGACAGAATTTGTTCTTTTAGGACGTCAAGCAGGTTGTTCTGCTATTCTTGCTATGCAAAAACCAGCAGCTGAAGATTTACCTAGTAAGATTCGGGCTAATATGATGATGCATATTTCTGTTGGTCGTTTGGATGAATATGGTAATGATGCTATGTTTGGTCAAGAAAATAGAAATAAAGAATTTAAGTTTGTGAAGTATGTTTCTGGCCGTCGTGTTTACGGTCGTGGCTATGCAGCTGTATTTGGTGAGGTGGCTAGAGAGTTTTATTCGCCTTTGTTGAAAAAAGGTTTTTCGTTTTTTGATGCTTTTGAAGCAGTGGAACGTCATGCCAATCCCTTTGATCCATCGGAAAATGAAGAGATTGTGGCAGACTTGACGATTGATGAATCTTTGCGGGAATTTGCTAAAAAGGCTAATGCTGGAGTGTTTGAAGCACCATCTTCTGCTGTTGATACATTAAGTGTTGCGGAGCTTTCTAAACGAGTAGAAGTTAAACCAGCAACTATTCGTCATCTTATTGGTGAAATTGAAAAGGCAGGCTATCAGACCTTTGAGCGTGTTGATGGAAAACATGCTTTAATGGTTGAGGACGGCTTGTTATTGGAAGATTTGTTGGAACAAAAGGAAACCTTTGACGGCACCTGGAAGGAATTGTTGGCGTTGTATTTTGATGAAGACCTAGAGCTGGAAGAAGCGTGAGCTACAAGCTACAAGGGGTGCCATTAGGCACCCCGCCGTAGCGCCGTAGTAGCTTTTTCCAGCTCTAGGGAATTGTAAATCAACCCCCTATTTCTAATAGGGGGGTTAAGATTTGCAAAACCCGAAAAACAACTACCGCTAACTGTAGGCAGGTCAAGGGATTCCGCGTTTTTATCAGGTGCGCCATTTTGGCAATTTTTGGCGCGCCATTTTCGTTGCTTTTTTAGAAAGGAGAGAGTTAATTATTAGTGGAAACAATTAGTGCTTTGAGTTTGAAACAGTTTCGATTGTCAACTAAGATGAATCAAAAACAATTTGCAGAATGTGTAGGTATTCATAGGCGGACTTATCGAGCTTATGAAAATGGGGAACGTGGTTGCTCTTATGAACGGTTTAAAGCTATGAAAGAGAAATTGGGTTATCGTTATGAGGGGACAGGCCAGAATTTACGTGGCATGATTGACTATTTGCGGGTAACATTTAAAAAGGTTCATTATTTGAATGAATTTGTGATTAAGTATATGCATTGCACTTTGAAAGAATTTACTCAGGCCACTACAGGTTTATTGTCTTATAATCGCGTTTGGCGTAGAGGCAATATTTGGCTTTTCGATTATGCGGATAAAAAAGTACGTGGCAATTATCAAGTGACCATGCAGTTATCAGGTCAAGGCTGCCGTGAGATGGAATTAGTGTTGGAAAAGCATGGTTTAACGTGGTATGAGCTGCTGCTTGATATGTCGGGGCGTTCTGATATGCAGGTAACGAGGCTTGATATTGCACTTGATGAGATGTATCAAGGTTATGATAAGCAGTCAGAACAAATTCAATTGTCGGATATTATGACAAAAGTTTATAAAGATGAGGTTGTTTTGAGAAAAATTAGGACTTGGAATCATGTTGGTGGTGGTAGTTTACAAAAAGATAATCAAGTAAACAGTCAAGGAATTTCTCTTTATTTTGGGTCTAGGCAAAGTAATCTTTACTTTAATTTTTATGAAAAGCGTTATGAAATTGCTAAGCGTGAAGGGATTGATGTTTGGGAGGCTTTGGAAGTATTTGGCATTTGGAATCGTTATGAATTGAGATTATCTCATGGAAAAGCGCAAAGTGTTGTTGATGAGTTTTTGGGTGGTGTTGATATTGCTGAAATAGCTAGGGGAATATTAACAAATGAAATAGCTGTTTATGATGGCATTAATCAGTATGGGGCTTATAAACCTGATCAAAAATGGCAATTATTATTCGGTGGAACTGAGCCTTTACAATTGACGGTGAAATCAGAACCTTATAATATTAATCGGACGATTAAATGGCTGATGACTCAGGTAGCTGATACTTATGCTATGGTAGATGAAATTGACAAACTCATGAATACAGAGTATTTAGAGATGTTTCGGAAGTCTGGTAAAATCAATGACCGTGGAGAACAAATTATTAAAGATTTGAAAAATACTCATGGATTAGAGGTGAGCTAATGAACCCGGTTGAACAATTTTTGTATGATCATTGGATGTCTGTAGATGATTTGATTAATTCAGTTGTGGATCTCGTTCCTGATAGAGAGTTCTATGGAGACCGTTTAGATAATGCTGTTTTTCGTCAGATGAGACATGATTTGGATAGTTTGATTTTCAGAAGAAATAACAATCCTAATAATAAGGAGTTGCAGCGTCTGTATCAAGAAAAGCTTGACCATTACAATAAGGCTGTTAAAGAATCTGCTTTGTCCTGCAAAGAAAATTACAAGAAAAAATTACTGGCTTACAGTCATGATAAAAAAGTCAAAATTTTAATAGATCTTATTCGAAGACATAGACTATTAAAGTATTTAGATAGGGAAGGTTAGTTATGAAAACTATTGAAGTGTATCAAGAGTTTTTAAGGGATACTTGGCAATTTGTGCAGAAAATAGCTACTCCTGCTGCTATAGGTTGTTTGGTGGTTCTTGGAATTGGGGCGCTATTTTTAGCTTCTTATTTTTTAAGTAAAGTGTTAGAGATTTATATTACGTCTGAAAAACGTTTTGAAGTTCTTAGTAATTCTGTTTTTATAGCTATTTTTTTAGGTCTTTTTGATGTAGGGGTAGTTTATTATTATGGTCATGTTTTTTTAATTAGTCATTGCTTATTTTATTTGCTGGTTTTATTGTATTTCATTGCCTATTATTGGTTAGAGAAAACTTTATATCGTAAATTAGATGTTTTGCTGGATTTTAGGAACCCTCAATATCTTGAGTACTTAAAGACGTTAAAAGTTGGGGATGAGGTAACTGTTCTTTATAGGAAAAAGCCTCCGTTTTTTGTTGGTGAGCTAAAAAATTATTATTTAAAAGAGGCAATAGTTATTGAGAAGAAAAATTTTTCTTTTCTTTTAGGAGGTGATGCTGGCAGTTTCTCATTTGATCCATATGTTGATTATAGAAGTGAAGATGAGGAATATTTTATCTTTCCTAATACATCTTATAATTTGTTTTTATTTGAGCTATGCAAAGAAAAAATGAACAGAATGGTACGTGAAGCGAAGTTACGTTAAGGAGTAATTGCTAATGGTTATATATGGTTTAAGTAGTGGTATTTTTGTTGATCCTTTGATTTGTCGGAAACGAGAGCTTTGTTTGGATTTAATCCCTGACAATTTTAGTTTTGTAGATATTAAAGGTGAGTATGCAAAGTTGCAAGAGTTGTTGGGTAAGGAAAACAATAAAAGGGTGATTAGAAATCGCAGTCCAACAAAAAAGCCAGCTAAATAAGCTGACTCCAAAAAAAGAATAGTTTTATTATATCATATGATGAAAGTTGAGGAAATATTATGGTAATGGAAGAAAGAACTGTTTATTTGAATAATGTAAAGAAGACAACTACTCAGCTTGGGGAGCTTCTTAATACAGAAAAGTGGGAAGAAGCTAATGAAGTTTCTAAAAGTCTTAATGAATTGCTGAAGGCTCAGCCTGATGATCTGACACGTGGGGATATGGAACATTATCACTTAGATGATATTGCTGTAGAACTTCGTAGGTTTTGGTATGCATATAAAGAGATGCGTAAGCATACAGGTGCTTTGCGTAAAAAGGGGCCTAAGTTTATTGATTTTGCAAGTGTTAAATAATTTTTAATATATGCTGCAAGTGGTTAGTTGTAAAAAGCTAATCGCTTTTTTGTTTTTTGGGGGGTGATGATATGAGGTTTAAGCGTTTTAGTAGAGATTATGCTTTGAGCGGGGATAATGTATTTCAAGTTCTGACAGCTTCGTATGATGTTATTGAACGAAATTTATCTTATCGTGAAATGTGTGGTCTTATGCAACGAGAGTTGGAAAAAGGCGGTTGATGAAGAGTTATTAGATAAGTCAACAGCTTTTGATGTGATTGGTGATATTCCTGCTTATAATGAACTGGTAGAAGATATTGAGTATAGTTATTGATGAGGAAAAAATTATGGAATATGAATGTATGGCTGTTTTGCGTGCTGGAGATAGCTATGTATATCTTAATTTTTATAGTGATTATCTACCAGGAAGCTAATGCATTGGATTGTATTCGTGCTATGAGACGGCAAAGAGGCTATGTTTTTGCTGCAAAGTATGAAATTGTCTATATTGAATAAGGAGTGTTTATGATTGCTGCAATTAGAGTTAGAGATGAAACGAGTAGCTCAGCTCTATGTGAATTAGACTTAATGCGTTTTACTGAGGAACAAGTCAGAGAACGTATGACAGAAAGGGGTATCAGAGATGATGCCTTTTTCGTTTGCGGTTTTGTTGATTGGGAAATTGATGATGTGATGAGTTTGCAAGAAGCTTACGCTTTGAAAGAATGTATTTTAGGTTTATATGATGGTGATGATTATGTTGTTAAAGAGCTGCTGAAGCGTCATAAACCTTTTGGAGAGATTATCAGTAGCTGTTATGAATTTTGCTCGAAAGATGAGGTGGAAACGGTGCAAAAGCTTTTATCAGGAATGGATTCTGATGAGCTTATTAATTACTTTTACAGGGTTAGTTGCTGGTCTCGTTTAGTAGCTAGTTACATGAATGCGGGTTATCTTTTACAGACTAGCAAAGGATTTTATTTAAATAGTTTTAGGTAGAGAGGGGTGATGTTATTGAAATTAAAGAAAGTGGTTAGGACTGTTCTTAAGAAAAAAAGGAAAAAGGATAAGCATGAATTACGAGTTGTAAGTCAACGAAAGATGAATACTATCTTTGTTGGAATTTTAACTTTGACAACTGTTTTGCCTTGTTTATATTTTGGGCTGAGTGTTTATGGTAATTTAACAAAAAAAGATACTGCAGTTAAGTTAAAACAGGTATCTGATGTGGATTATCGGTTGCAGATGTTTTTGGATAGTTATGTTTGGAATTATTTTACTTTTCCAGATAATTCAAAGGAACAGCAGGAACAAGATAAGAAGTTAGAAGAATTTTATAATTTTAAACCTGAGGAAAATTCTCATGGGCAAATTAAAACAGTAATGTATCCTGATTCTTCTCGTCTTCAATCTATTAAAGGAAATGTAGCAACTTATCGTGTTACTTATAAAGTTGGTAAAGGAGATAATACACAGACAGTAACGGTTAATTTTTGTATGCAATACGGTGGTAAGAATGGGAAATATTATATTACTTCATTGCCATGGTTTGAAGCTGTTCAAGATTTTAAAGATGGTAAGGCAGATAAACATAGTCAGGAATTGAAGCTTTCATCTAAAGATAATTTGTCAGAATCTAGTCATGATAAATTAGATGATTTTATTAAGCTCTTTTTTGATAATTATACAACTAGTCAGAAGAATTTAGATTTAATTTCAAATGGTTTAAAAGCGATTAAAGGAGCGACTTATAAGAGTCTTGATTATAGTTATTATAAGAGACATAAGGACGGTAAGGTAACAGCTTATGTTCAGGTTACTTTTGAAATTGCAGGTGTAACACATAGTGAGAATTTTACATTTGAATTGTCTAAGAAAGGTGATTCTTTTTTTGTTGACAAGTTAAAACATACTATTCCTGTAGATTATGCAAAAGGTAGTAAAAATGGAAGATAAGGAGAAAATTGAATGAGTGGTGGAAATCTTTGGAATTATTTGTTTGAAAATTTTATTCAGTATATTATTGGCGGTTTGACAGTTTTTTATATTGCTAAAGGAGCTGGTAAAGGTTCTACAGGAGAGGCTGTTTGGGCTATTGTGATAGGATCGTTAGCTTACTGGTTTGGTAAAGATCCAGGAGCTGCTCTTCAGACTATTGCAACTATTTGGGACAAGATTAAGAGTACAGGTGGTGGTGCTTAATGAAGGAAGAATTTCCTGATAAAGAGCTATATTGTTATACAAAAGCTTTAGCACAGCCGTTTTGGATCCAGCGGATTTCAAAAGATTTTGCTTTGCCATCAGCCTTGAAGCTTTCCAAGATTATTTATACGGTTGTTATTTATTTTATTTTGTGGAAGTTGCTTAAAATTTTTGTTTTTAATTTTCCGTCAGGATTACGTATGACAATTTCAGGTTATGTTGCTTGGACTTTGGCTGGATTATTTTCTGAGTTAAAAGTTGATTCTAAGTCTTTATTTATTTATCTTAAGGATTATTTAATTTTTTATTTTCGTTTTGGTTTGAAACAAAATCGTATTTATGTTAATAAAGGTCAAATTTATAAAAGGCCTAAAGTCGTTATTCGGATACATAAGAGGGGGTGAAGTTGTTTGGGTATAAAACAAATTTTAAATTTAGACGATGAAGTGATGTTAAATCAAATTTGGGATATTCAGGATAATCTTATTTTACGTAAAGATGGTTCAGTATCTGCAATTTATGAAATTCCGTCAAAGGTCGTGAATTCACGTGACGGATTAGGAAAAGAGAAATTGAAAGAAATTAATTTTTCAGTTTTATCTGAGCTTCATACTTATCATGATTTAAGTATTCGTACAGTTCCTGTGGATCAAGATTTATCAGAGCGTTTTGGTAAATTAATGCAAGATATTGATTGGAAATCTGAAACGGCTTATCTAGCTGAGTATGTGCTTGATGGTATGGTTCAGAAGTTGTATAGTTCAATTGGCGTTCTGTATGATTATAAACATTATTTGATTGTACCCTTGAAAAGTATTCATATATCTAAGGATTTGAAGGAAGTTGCTAAACAATCTTATAAGAAGGTAAGAAATTTAACGCTTGGTTTTTTAGGATTGGGTGAGGGTATATCAAAAGATTGGAAAGCTGATTATAGGACTCAATTGACTATCTTAGAAGGGTTACTGTCAGATTTGTCTGCAAGACCGCTTTCTAGGCTTGAGAACCTTTTTATTAATCGTTTACAATGGTTACGTGGTATGAGCTTTGATAAAGAGTTTGAAGTCAGTATGGTTAAGAGTGATATTGAAAATCTTGATGAAGTAAATATTGGATTTGAGAATATCAATATTATTAAGTTGGAAAATTTTGATGATTCTTCTTATCTTGCCTTTCTACCGGTGGCTGAATTGCCTGATAATGTTTCTTATTTACATTTATCTGAAGAGATTCAAAATTTGAATTTTCCAGTTGAATCTATTTTTAATCTTCAATTTTCGACGCCTAAGGGCGTTTTTTCTATAGGTGGTCAAGCAGCACGTGCTCGTCGTCGTATGAAAAATAATCTTGAAGAAGCAGCTGAAGCTGGTGATGTTCAGAAGACTACTTCTATTCGCAGTACTGTTATGTTAGAAGATTTACAGGAAAATATTGATGAGGGAGAATATCTGGTTAGGTATTTGCATACATTAGTGATTACAGCTCAATCTCTTGAACAGTTAAAAACCGAGTATGAAATACTTTACACTATGCTTGGTAAGATGGGCGTTGGCATTGTGCGTGCTAATGCTGATCAATTGTATTTGATGTATAAAAATCGGATGACTGAAGTTTTAACGTTGTATGATAGAGATTTTATTCAGAAGATGTCTTTGAGAGCCTTTTGTGAAAATTTATTTTTTACAAATCGAAAAGTTGGTACAGATGTCGGTTTTCCTATTGGACGTGTTGATAATCAATTAGATTCTTGGAAAGGTCATTATGAAGAGGCTATTGAAGCTAGTGCTAATCCTGTTTATGTTAATCTTTTTCAAGCGAATAAATTAGGGGTTGAAGGTAAAGTTACTAGTAATCCTCATACGGCTGTTATTGGAGAAACAGGATCAGGTAAATCTTTTTTGATTAAGCTTCTGTTTACTTATCATAGTTTACTGAAAATGCAGTGTCTTTATATTGATCCGAAAAAGGAAATGCGTCGACAGTATATGAAAGTGCTGGCTGAGTTGGAAAAGGATAATGAGTTTCCAGCTTTACAAAAATATATTCGGTCTATTAATTTTGTGACGTTGGACGCTAAAGATAAAGCTAATCATGGAGTTTTAGACCCTATTGTTTTTCTTGATGGTCAAGAGGCAATTGATTTGGCAGATTCTATGATTGCGACTATGTTAATGAATAATTCGGATATTATTGAAACGGGCTATTTAGAATCTATTGGTCGTGTATTGGAAAGACGTGAACAAGGAGAAAAGGTTGGTATGTTGCATGTATTCAGAGATATGCAGCAGTCTGATGTAAAAGAGGTGCATGATGCAGGTCAGGCTCTTGAATCTAAATCTAAAAATTCGATTTTATCTCTTTGTTTTTCTGATGGTTCTAATCCAGCGATTGATTTAACTCGAAAGATAACGATATTAGAAATTGAGGGGCTTGACTTGCCTAAATCTGTAACAGCTAAGCTGACAAAATCACAGGAAAAAAGTATGGTGGTTCTTTATGGACTAGGTTATTTTTGTAAGCGTTTTGGTCAACGTGATGCATCTGTTGAAACAATGGTAACAGTAGATGAAGCTTGGCAGTTTAATTCAACTGAGGTAGGACGTGGTATTTTAATGGAAATGCGTCGTGTAGGTCGTGCTCAAAATAATTTTATGCTCTTTGGGACTCAATCAGTACATGATGTTGAGTCAGAAGAGGATACTACAGGTTTTGGAACGGTTTTTGCTTTTTTAGAGCCTACTGAAATTGATGAAGTGCTTGAGTATATTCGTGTAAAACCAGATGATATAACAAGGCAATGGCTTGGAAATATGACAATGGGACAGTGTATTTATTTTGATACGTTTGGTCGTCGTGAACGGATTACTGTAGATGGTATGTTTCCTGAAATGACGGCGTTATTTGATACGGTTGAGAGCAGCATGCAAGCTGTTTAAAAAAGTTAGAAGGGAGTGTCTATGAGGTTTAAAAAGCTTTTAGTTTTGGGAAGCTTATTCGCAGTATTGTTTGGATTATCTTATTCTGTGGTTTTAGCGGAAGGAGAATCTAGTTCAAGTGTAAATAGTTCTCAAGTTTCTTCTAGTAACCAATCATCTAGTAATGAGAAGCTTGGGGAACAATCTACTACAAGTCAGAGTTCTTCTGAAGAAAAGTCGGGTGAGTCTACTAAAACAGAGGCTTCTTCAGATTCTAAACAGAAAGAAACGAATGATAATTCCAAGAAAAGTAAGACAAAGTCTGAGTCTAAAGAGAAGAAAGCTAAGACTGTTGGAGAGGCTATTAAGAATGCTATTAAAAAAGCGGCGTTTGATAAGATAAATTATAGTGAAATCAAAGATCATTTAGATGGCATTACTTCTATGGCTTATTTTGGTAATGATTGGGCTGGTATGTCTAGTGAAACAAATTATTTTATTAATAAATTGGTTCAGGCAACATTTTGGCCAGCTAAAATAGTTTTCAAAGTTTGTGCAGTTATTTATGATTTCACTGCTAGTGCTGGGAAAGATAGTGTAGATAGTTATATTTCAACGATTATTTCTAATTCGGCAGCTCTTTTTAACGCATTGCTATCTGGAGATATGTTGACCTTGATAGGTGGTCTAATGTTAGTTTATGCTTATGCTCGTTTTGCAGCTGGTGGCAGCTTTTTTGCCAGTTTATTTAAGAGTATAATGGTTTATTTGCTTGCTTTGACTTTCTTTATGCGAGTTGGCCCTGATAATCAGTATGTCGTGCAGATTGCTTATAATACGACATCTGAGGTTGTTAATGGCATGACAGATAGCTTAACAAAGGCTAGAACAGGCTATACAGCGACTGATAATGTGTTAGATCAGTATGCGATTCAAACGATATGGAAGCCTTTTGTTTATATGAATGCTGAAGTTGAGAAGGTGGCTGATGATGGTGAGGTTACGTCTAAGCAAGTGACAACAGATGATATGAAAGATTTAGTTGGCTATGAACCGGGTAATAATGATGATTATCCAATTGGTGATAAGAAAATTTCAGATTTTGTTGGTAGCGGCGATGATGTTCATATTCCTATGATGAAAGATGCTTGGGGAGCTAAATTTTCTTATGCGGCTGGCGGTACTTTAGATGCTGTGATGATGGGCTTTGCGATTGTACTGCTTGGTGTTATTTCATTTGTTTTAAAAGTTTTGTTTTTAATTCTTTTGATGTTGTCACCCTTTATTTTGGCCATGTCTCTAATTCCGACTTTTGAGAATATCTTGTTTAATTTTGCGAAAAATCTTTTTGGTGCAATTGCTTTATCACTATTTGTGTCCTTTTTTGCGACACTTTTTTTGTATTTTTATAGTACGTTAACGACGATTATTTCGTCTATGTTTTCATCTAATTATTTTGTACAGACCTGCTTTAAATCACTTGTTTTAATTGTGCTTTGGCGGAAACGTGAATTTCTGATTTCAAGGCTTACAGCTTCTGGTCACTCTGGATTTATGAATGGTTTAGTTGGTCGTATTAGAGGTTTGAGATTTCGGACACCAAGAATTTTTAGAAGAGCAACAGGAGTTGCGGTTGGTGCAACAAGTGGTTATGTGGTTTCTAAGGCTCTTAGCAGATTACGGGGTGGCCGTAAGATTATGACAGGTTCTGTTAAACATACTGCTGGTTTAGGAATTAATCATATTAAAGATACTGTAAAAAGACAGATGAGCGATTTATTAGCGCATTATTCAGGTATACGTTCTGAACAAAAAAATGGAGATGACCCGTTTGCTTATGGGGCAGGATATACCCGTAGTAAGGCTCGTCAGGCAAAAGCTAAGGAATCTATTGATCGTTTTCGTTCTAATATGGATAGTTATCGTCATAAGGTGCAAGGAAATGTTTTGAAATATGCTGGTCAAGGTATGTCTAAACGTAATGGCGATTATGATTATTATGCTGCTAAAGCAAATGAGCATTTGGAGAGAGCTAAAGCGAAATATAAACCTAAATTTCAGGGGAATGTAAATGAAAAGAAAAAATAGTTTTTTAAAGCGGTTGAGACGACTGAGTTTTTTGACTGCTTTTATTCTTTTTGTTGCCTTACTTTCGGTTTTTGTTGCCATTTTTTCAGGATCAGGTGATAGTTCAAAATCTTCTGATGGTGATGGTCAACAAACAACTTTGACAGCTGCTGAAGTTGCTGCTAAGAGTGGTTTATCTGTAGAAAGGGCACAAGATGTTATTGCTATTTTAAATCATCTGATGTCTAAAGAAAACTCTACTTTAGAAGGTGCTTCTGGTTTTTTGGCGATTGCAGAACGTGAGTCTAATTTTGATCCTAAGGCTATTAATAATGGTGGTGGTGTAGCTGGTTATTTTCAATGGTCTGGTTGGAGTTCAAAGGTTAATGGTGATCGTTGGGCAAATGCTCCTGAGAGGAAGCTGGATTCTAAAACAGAGTTGGATTTGCTGAGTAAAGAGCTTAATGGTTCTTATGGTAATGTTAAGACTTATATACAAACGGCTAAGGATTCTGGGAAAGCGGCTTTATATATATCAGAGCATTATGAAGGCGTTTCCTTGTCTGATGGTCAGACTAAGGCTGATGAGCTGCAGAAAGATGCTGAAAAGTGGAAAAATATTTTTAAGGGTACTCTTAAGGGTTCAGAATCTCCGGGTGGTGCTCCTGGCGGATCTGGTACTGTGGCTGCTTCTTATGATTTTCCTAGTGAGTATAGAGGTAAGCTGAAGTATGGGGAGCCAACATCAAATGTTTTAACAACATTAGGGGGGAATACTTATCCAGCTGGTCAGTGTACTTGGTATGTAACAAATCGTTTGATAGAAACAGGAATCACAACGGATGCTGCAGTTTACAATTATAATGGCAATGGTCAGGATTGGGTGAATTCTTTAGTTTCTAAAGGGTGGAAGAAATCTGATAAACCTGAAGTTGGTGCTGTCTGTTCAACAGCGGGTGGTGCTGATGGTACTATGGCAGCTTATGGTCATGTTGCATTTGTGGAGTGTGTCAACAGTGATGGAACGTTTTTAATTTCAGAATGTAATTATGCTGGAGTTCAGAATCAAGTGCACTATCGTGTATGCAGTCCAGCTAGTTATTATACGTTTGCAACTAAAAAATAATTTTAGAAGAAAAAGGAGTTTAATTTATGTCTTTGAAGAAACAATTAATTCTTTCTGCTGTGTTGCTTTCTGCTTCGTTTTTGATAGGGGCGGGAACAGTTTTGGCAGATGATGTTGTATCATCAGGTGATGTTCGTGAAGCTTTAGTAACTGCTGATAATGGTAATACTAATACTGATGAAACAGTTGGAGATACTGTTATTGGAGAAGGGAATGATACGACTGATTCAAGTAGTGCTACTACTGATGAAAGTGAGGTTTTGCCTTCTGAAAATAGTGTGGAGTCTTCATTAGAAAATTCAGATACAGCTCTTGGTGACGATTCTTCTAAGGGAAATGATGTATCAACTGAGGCAGAAACTAGTATAACAACTGGGGCAAATAGTGATGTAACAGCCAATACTTCTGGGGTATCAGAACCAAATGTTTCAGAGCAACGTTCAGAGTCAAATACTGATGTTGCTGATTCCAGTACAACTGAAAGCGATTTGTCATCTGTATCTGAAAACAGTACGGTTTCATCTTCTGCAAGTGATAAGCAGTTTTTTTCAGAAGATACTTCAAAAAATGATACTGTTCAGCAAAATGTTTTACCAGAAACGGGGGATGGTATCAATTTGAAGAAAATCATTTTGGGGACTATTACTGTAATAATTGCTGTTTATTTGGCTTTAGGGGATAAGATTAAAGCTTTTTTTGTAGATTTATTAGCAGATGATGAGGAAGATGAGTGATTTTAAGTAGGAGTATTGATATGTTAACAAAAGAAAAATGTGCTGAATTAGGTATTATGAAATGGGTAAAAAAACCTATCCCAGCTTATGCTATTCAGCTAGTTGAAAAAAATAAAGATGTGTTAAGAAATGAAGAACGTCTCAATTATGATGATCGCACTGTTCAAACCCTTGAAGGGAAATTTCATTTTGATTATGGCGATTATTTAGTTGTTGGTAATGATAATGAAGTTTGGACAGTGAAATAAGCAATTTTTGAAGCGACTTATGAGCAGGTTTGAAAGAACTTGCTCTTTATATTTTTGAAAGGAGAGTTATGACAATTCATAAAGTAAAATTATCTCATTATTTTTTTGATGATGTGGTTTCTGGTCGTAAAAATTTTGAATTACGTAAAAACGATAGAAATTATCAAGTTGGTGATTACTTGTGTTTATGTGAGGTTAAAGAGGCTAAATTAACCGGTCGTAAGGTGCTTGTTACTATTATGTATAAATTACAAGGATATACCGGTTTATCTGATGACTATTGTATTTTAGGTATTACAACTAAAAATGATTAAGCAAGTTTAATAATAGGCTTGTTTAATTTATTTATATAGATAAGGAGAAAAGATGGAAAAAATAATTGTTGATTTAGAAAATGTTGTTATTGCTCTACCAGAGGATAAAATAATTATAGAAAAGTCTGAATATGATGCCTTGAAAAAATGGGATACTCAAGGTCGTTACATGTCTATGACTGAGCTTTTAGAGCTTTTGTCTGTTAGTCGTCCCTGGTTAATGGAAAATGTTCTCTATAAACCAGAGATTAAGAATCAAATTGATATTGAAAAAAATCCAAGGGGGTTCGTTAAATATCCTCACTCGCAAGGGGGTAAGTATCTTTTTCTTGCTTCTAAAACGAAAGAATTTTTTGAAAGTCATTTTAAAGAAATCATGCTTGACGTATGATATACTAATCAAGACAAGTCTTGATTATCGCTTTTAGAAAGAGGTAAACAATGGCAATTTCTTATAGACAAAGAGGGAAGAAAAAATTATGGGATTATAGGATTTTTAATAGTCAAAAAAAGGTGGTTGCTTCTAACTCCGGATTTAGGACTAAAAAAGAAGCTCAAGTAGAAGCCGTGGTTATTGAGGCTAAATTGAGACAGGGATCTGTTATTGATGGTGATATTACTTTATATGATTTATGGGAAAAATGGCTAGAGTTGCAAATTAAGCCTCTAAACAAATCACTGTCAACATTAGATAAACATTATAGACGTGGCCAATTTATAAAGCAATATTTTCAAGATAAGCCAGTTAGTCAGATTAAAGCAAGTGATTACCAGGTTTTCATTAATACTTATGCTAAAACGAATTCTCGTGATAATGTTAGTCGACTGAATTCAGAGGTTAAAAAGGTACTCATTTTTGGTAAGCGTGATAGACTCGATATTAATGATTTTGTAGAGGGAGTTATTTTGTCGGGTCGTCCTTCACCGAAGAATAAGGAAGATCGATATATTCATCATTTAAAGGATTATGCACGATTAGTAGGATATCTTGAAGAGCATTTTAACTATAGAGAATCTATTATTCCTTATCAGCTCTATGTGCAATTAAAGACTGGCTTACGTACTGGTGAAGTTTCGGGGCTAACGTGGGATTGTGTCCTTTGGGAAACACAAGAAATTAAAACTTATCGCCGTTATGATACAGTTCGGAGATGCTGGACAAAACCCAAAACAGAGGATTCTGTTAGAAAAGTTCCGGTTGATTCAAAGGTCATAAAAGTTTTGGCTGATCTGCATGATATTCAAAAAGAATATTTGGGTTTATATGATATAACAAATAATGATAATGTTATTTTTTTCGATCTTTTTTATGGTATTCAAAGTAATAATGGCGTTAATAAGCGCTTAAGGAGTATTTTGCAAAAGCTTGATATTGAACCTAAAACTATGAGTAGTACAGGTTTAAGACACAGTTATTGCAGTATGCTGCTTGCTAAAGGGGTAGATATTTGGGCAATTGCTAAAATAATGGGTCATAAAGATATTAAGCAAATCACTGAAACTTATGGTCATTTAGTTGCAGAAAAGGCAGAAGAAGAAAATAATAAGGTGAGAAATCTTTTAGAGCATTTAAATTAAAAGGTTGAAGGTTGACCAGAAGTTGACCAGAACAAATAAAAAAGCCTTCAAACCAATGTTTGAAGACCTTAAGCTATCCTCCCTGTAGGGCTCGAACCTACGACCCATGGATTAAGAGTCCACTGCTCTACCAACTGAGCTAAGGAAGGAAAATGCTGTATTGGCACCGATGATTCACGTTTTGTATTGAACCCGCACGCTTAAGCAGGTGGGCAACTCGCTCTGACTTTAGTTGCTTCCGCGTGAAACGGCCTGCATACTGTCAGAAGACTTTTGTTTCCCGATAATACAAAAAAATAGTCGGTCAACACTTAGATGTGAATTCGTATGCCACAGCAATTCTTCTTTAAATATGATACCATAATGTTAAAAAAATTCAAGTTAAAAATCCAATTTTTTACAAAGGCCATTATTGGGAGAGCTGGTCAATCTTACTCTTATTAGCTCCTAATGCCCGTTCGTATTTACCTGTTTCATTGGCAGTAAAATAGTTAGCTCCTTTGAGTTTGTCTGGTAAATATTGCTGCTTAACCCATTTTTCCGGATAGGCATGCGGGTAGAGATAATCTTGGGCATTGCCCAATTCTTTACTGCCTGCATAATGACCATCACGTAAGTGGCGAGGAATAGGGATCGTGCCACTCTTATGAAGATCTGCAATGGCCTTGTCCATAGCAACATAAGCGGAATTAGACTTAGGTGAGAGTGCTAAATCAATAACAATATTGGCAATTAAGATTCGAGCTTCAGGAAAACCAATTTTTTGGGCTGCTTCCAGCGCTGTCACTGTATGAATCTGTGCATCAGGATTGGCTAAGCCGATATCTTCGTAAGCAATAATGGTTAAACGTCTAGCTAGACTTGGCAGATCACCAGCTTCGATTAATCTGGCAGCATAGTGAAGGCTGGCATTGACATCTGAACCGCGAATAGATTTTTGTAAGGCGGATAAGACATCATAGTGGGCATCACCATCCTTGTCCATGGTAATGTAGCTGCGCTGTAGGCTGTTTTCAACAGTGTCTAAGGTGATGTGGCGACTACCATTGTCATCTGGCTGGGTGGACATGATGGCTAAATCAAGAGAATTATAGGCAGAGCGCAAGTCGCCATTGGTGGCTTGCGCAATGAAGTCAAGAGCATCATCATCTAGTTTGACTTCAAAATCAAAGCCACGCTCTGTATCTGTCAGAGCTACTTGCATAGCTTTTTTGATATCCTCATTTGATAATGGCTCTAACTCAAAAATCTGAACACGCGAGCGAATGGCAGGGGTGACAGAGAAAAAGGGATTTTCAGTGGTTGCGCCAATCATGATAATTTGTCCGTTTTCCAACAAGGGGAGAAGAAAATCTTGCTTAGTTTTATCTAGACGATGAATTTCATCTAGGAGCAAGACCAAACCACCTGAAAATTTAGCTTCTTCAGCAATTTCCTGTAGGCGTTTTTTAGTGTCGGTTGTTGCATTGAAGGTACGAAAGGCAAATTTGGTTGTACCAGCGATGGCAGAAGCGATTGAGGTTTTTCCAATTCCCGGAGGGCCATAAAGAATCATGGAAGACAGACGGTTAGCAGTGACCATTCGCGAAATAATCTTGCCTTGACCGACTAGATGCTTTTGTCCGATAACTTCAGAGATATCTCGAGGGCGCATACGAAGTGCGAGGTTATTTGGCATAGGTAGCCTCCAAATCATAGCTGTAGATGAGGTCGTCAACATATTGTCCCTTGAGAAAGAATTGTTTTGTTAAGCATGCTTCTAAATCAAAACCTAATTTTTTATAAAAAAGGACAGCTTCTTGGTTGGAGCTTAAGACATGGATTAAAACCTTTTGATAATCGTTTTTGACTTCATTTAAAAAGATTTGGACTAAAGCTCTCCCAATCCCCTTCCTACGCTCTTTCTCAGCAACAGCAATACCAAATGTCACAATATGTTGACCGCTGGGAAAGGGGTAGAGAGGACTGTAATCAAGAACACCAACAATCTTATCTTTTATTTTAGCAACTAAAAAATGAGTGTTGCTCTCAAACTTCTGAATGATTTGATCCTTACTAGCAACGGGTAGGGGGACTGGTGTATTTTGCTCGGACCAAGTCTTATTCTCCAGTTCAACAACTTGTTCAATATCGCTTAGTAACATAGGGCTTATTTTCATTTTCTTTGCTCCTCTAAGTCTGTTAAGGTTATTGTAACACAAATTTGGCAAAAGTTTGCTAACAGGCATGTACATTGTGACAAGATGACTCGTCGCCTTACGATGAAAATGCTATAATAGAAGAAAAAGATTTTAGGTAGGATGATTATGCCCAAGTATGGTTTTTTATCAGTGTTGAAAGAAGAAATGGATAAGCATTTTCATTACGACTATGCTCTAGATTGGAATAAGAAAAATCATGCAGTGGAGTTAAGTTTTATCATTGAAGCGCAAAATGCTGCTGGTGTTGAAACAGTTGATGATACAGGACAAGTCATTTCTGAAGATTTGGCTTTGGAAGAATTTGTCCTCTTTTATAATTCAAGTAAATCTCGTTTTAAGCAAGAGGATTATTTGGTTGCTTTGCCATTTGAAGCAAAAAAGGGTTATTCTAGGGAATTCTTAGCCTATTTTGCAGATTTTTTGAATGAAGTAGCCGACCAAGGTTTAAGTGACCTTATGGATTTCTTAGCGGACGAAGAAGCCGTAGAATTTGCTATGGTTTGGAATGAAGAAGCTTTTGAAAATGGCCGAGCAGGGTTGGAAGAGACAGAATTTTACCCTTATCCGAGGTACTGAGAGTAAAAATTTTAATTAAAAAGATGAGTTAATATAAGAGATTTATAGTATTATTTTATTGGAGAAGTTTGATGCGACAAGACAACAGTAAAGAATTACTTAGTTATAATCAGTTAATTGAAAAAATGGACGATATTGGTATCTTTTTTAAAGAGGTTGATGAAAGTACTGCAAAATCGATTTTAGCTGAAAAGAATTATTATTATAAAATTGCTAGTTTTCGTAAACTATTTCCAAAAAATAGTGTTGGAAAGTATAACATAGAATTTGCGCTTCTGTATGACTTATCAAGTATTGATATGCAAGTTAGGTATTTACTTTTAAAGATGTGTTTAGATATAGAGCATGGAATAAAAACTAAACTTATGGATGCATATGTTAAAAACTCAAAAATAAATGCTTATAATATAGTTAATGATTACAAAAAAATTTATCCACAAGGTTATGAACAAACTATAAATAATTTAAAGAACCATCCTTATCTCTCAGAAATGTATTCAAAAAGGAAAAACAAAATTCCGATATGGGTATTTGTTGAAGTCATTAATTTTGGAGAATTATTGAACTTAGTCGAGAGATACTATCTTCAATATCCTAAGAAGAACAAACTCAAAAAGGCTTTTGAATTCGGTAAATATGCGAAAAATATAAGAAATACGTATGCACACAGCAATGTATTTTTATTGGGATTAATGAAGACATATACTAAAGTAATGGCAAGCATAGTTTCTCTTGCAGAGTAGGTACACTTAAAGAGAAAAGAAATAAATTATCCTAAGCTACATGACTTGTTTTGTTTAATAGTGCTACATCATGAATATTGTAGTAATAGTGTTCAGAAGTACAGAAGAAAAGAAGTCATTAAATTGTTAGCCAGAGCAAATAGAAAAGGAGCATATTATTCGACCAATTCTGAACTTAAAAAATCTTTAAAATAATCCGAAAAATGCTTGCACTACTTAACCATTAATGATATAATTTTTTTATTGAAAAAGAAATCAGAATGATTACACTGCTCTAGGCCTACATCTCTATGTAGGTAAGGGTTATTAATATGATTATGGCACCTAGACGTAGGTGTCTTTTTATATACTAGGATAAATTACCAAAAGGATTTTTAGATATGAACACATGGCAAGAATTAACCATCACAGTCAATCGTGAGGCAGAAGAAGCGGCCTCCAATATTTTAATCGAATATGGCAGTCAGGGTGTGGCCATTGACGACAGTGCAGATTATCTAGGCAGTGTTGGCAAATATGGTGAACTCTTCCCAGAGGTAGAGCAGTCTGAATTGGTTAAGATTACGGCTTACTATCCCGAGTCAACTAATATCGAAGCTGTAATAGCTCAGATCAAGGAGCGTCTGGCAGAATTAACAGATTTCGGTCTGCAGACAGGTCAGGTGCAGTTAACTACTCAGGAGCTGGCTGAGGAAGACTGGGCAGAAAACTGGAAAAAGTATTATGAGCCTACTCGTATCACCCATGACTTGACTATTGTGCCTAGCTGGACTGATTATGAAGCCCAAGCAGGTGAGAAAATCATCAAACTTGACCCCGGCATGGCTTTCGGCACAGGTACCCATCCGACAACCAAGATGAGCCTCTTTGCTTTGGAGCAGGTCTTGCGAGGTGGCGAAACGGTTATTGATGTTGGTACTGGAAGTGGGGTACTTTCCGTCGCCAGCTCACTTCTGGGTGCCAAGGAGATCTTCGCTTACGACTTAGATGATGTAGCGGTGCGCGTGGCTCAAGAAAATATTGATCTCAATGCTGGGACTGAAAACATTCATGTAACAGCGGGTGATCTACTCAAGGGTGTTGCGATTGAAGCGGACGTTATTGTAGCTAATATTTTGGCAGATATACTGGTCAATCTGACGGATGATGCCTATCGTCTTGTTAAGGACGAGGGTTATCTCATCATGTCCGGTATTATTTCAGAAAAATTAGATATGGTTCTTGAAGCGGCTCACAGCGCAGGCTTTTTCCTTGAAACCCACATGATTCAAGGCGAATGGAATGCCCTTGTCTTCAAGAAAACCGATGCTATTTCAGGCGTGATTGGAGGATAAATGCAGCAGTATTTTGTAAATGGCAAAGCTGACAAGCTGGTCACGATTACCGATAAGGATACTATCAAGCATATGTTTAATGTCATGCGCTTGACTGAGGATGACGAAGTGGTGCTGGTTTTTGATGATGGGATCAAACGTTTGGCGCGTGTGACCAATGTCCAAGAACACACTTTTGAAATTGTAGATGAGCTATCTGACAATGTGGAATTACCTGTCCAAGTCGTTATCGCTTCAGGATTCCCCAAAGGAGATAAATTGGAATTTCTTGCCCAAAAGACGACTGAGCTGGGTGCGCATGCTCTCTGGGCCTTTCCAGCTGATTGGTCTGTCGTTAAATGGGATAGTAAAAAATTGCTCAAAAAAGCCGATAAGCTGACTAAGATTGCCCAAGGAGCGGCTGAACAGTCCAAACGCAATATCATTCCGCAAGTCAAATTTTTTGAGAAAAAGTCTGACTTTCTGACTCAGTTGGCCGTATTTAATAAAATCTTCGTTGCTTATGAAGAATCTGCTAAAATCGGTGAAAGCGCAGCTCTGGCGCGTGAACTAGCACAACTGAGCGCAGATCAGCAAATTCTTTTCATTTTCGGTCCGGAAGGCGGCCTTTCACCAGCGGAGATAGCAGCCTTTGAGAAAGCTGGGGCTGTTAAAGTTGGACTAGGTCCCCGCATCATGCGAACAGAAACAGCTCCGTTGTTTGCTTTAAGCAGTATTAGTTATGTTCTGGAATTAGCAAAATAAGTAGGAATCGCTATCTGTTATATTATCCTCAAGGGTAAAGTTAAATAGAATGAAAATTATAATGGCTGCAATAAAAAATGTTGCTAAATTAGCAGGAATTTCACCTTCTACTACATCCCGTGCTTTACATGACATGATTAGTCAGACAACAAAGGAGCGCGTGCGTCAGGCAATGAAAGAACTTAATTATTCTCCTAATTACTCCGCTCAAATGTGGTTAAAAAGCAAACCAATATTGTTGGAATTATTCTGCCTGTTCGTAAAAATCAAGAGATTTAGCTCTCACAATCATTTCAGGAGAGAACTTCTGCTTAAGGTAATGCAGGATTTGATTTTCTCCTGTGTTTCTTTATCATAAGTCACAGGCTTTACAGATTGGTTACGGTTAGTGTTGTAGGGATGTTGAGCATAGTCGGCTGTCAGCTTGGTACATCTTTTCAAACTTTCCGCTACGTCTTTGTTGTGTGATTAAGCCACGTTTGATTTCGTTATGAATCGTTTGCAGAGCTTTCTTAAAAGTTTGGCAATAGCACCATTGCTTTTTCCAGCCTTCAATTAATTGACGTTCCGTTATTGTCAAGTGTCCTCCTTTTGAGCTATAACGGTTTTGCATCTCAGAGTTTTTCTAATGTGGTTGTGATGAATAACATTATATCTCTCTGAGGTGTTTTTTAATATCTTCAAATGGCTAATTCATTTTAGAATTTTCAACTGCCTATTTTTTTGTTTATTTTCTTAAATTTTTTTTAAAATGCTCTTTACAAAATAAAAAATCATGATATAATAGAACCATAAAATGCAAACGTTTGCATGAAAAAAGATGTTTGCTGGGAGGTAAAAATGAAAAATTATAAACAACTTTTTAGCTTCGAATTTTGGCAAAAATTCGGAAAATGTTTAATGGTTGTTATTGCTGTTATGCCTGCAGCAGGTTTGATGGTTTCTATTGGGAATTCATTAGCCTTGATTGACCCTAAATCAACCCTTTTAGTGACTGTTGCTAATATCATTGCCCAAATTGGTTGGGGTGTTATTAACAACCTTCATATTTTATTTGCTGTGGCTATCGGGGGTAGCTGGGCTAAGGAACGTGCAGGTGGAGCTTTCGCTGCAGCCCTTGCCTTTATTTTGATTAACCTTATTACTGGTAACTTTTATGGCATATCGCTTGAGATGATTGCGGATAAAACAAGTTATGTACACAATATCTTTGGCGGTAAGATGCACGTTGCTGACTACTTTATCAATGTACTTGGCCAACCTGCCTTGAACATGGGAGTTTTCGTTGGTATTATCTCTGGTTTCGTTGGCGCAACAGCTTATAACAAGTATTATAATTTCCGTAAACTTCCAGATGTTTTATCGTTCTTTAACGGAAAACGCTTTGTACCTTTTGTTGTTATTGTTCGTTCAACAATTGTTGCTTTAATTCTTTCTGTATTTTGGCCAATTGTACAATCTGGTATTAATGGTTTTGGTATGTGGATCGCTTCTTCACAACATACCGCACCGTTTCTTGCACCATTCCTTTATGGTACTTTAGAACGTTTACTGTTGCCATTTGGTTTACACCATATGTTAACGATTCCAATGAATTATACCCAACTCGGTGGTACTTATGTTGTCTTGACAGGTGCTCAAGCAGGAAAACATGTGCTTGGACAAGATCCACTTTGGTTAGCTTGGGTGCAAGACCTTATCCATCTTAAAGGTGCAGGTCATATGTCTCAATACCATCACTTGTTAACATCTGTAACTCCTGCTCGTTTCAAGGTAGGACAAATGATTGGTTCATCAGGTATTCTTATGGGACTTACATTGGCGATGTACCGCAATGTTGACCCAGATAAAAAAGAAAAATATAAAGGGATGTTCCTTTCAGCAGCTGTTGCCGTATTCTTAACAGGGGTAACAGAACCACTTGAATACATGTTTATGTTTGCAGCTTTACCGCTCTATCTTGTTTACGCTGTTGTTCAAGGTTTGGCTTTTGCATCAGCCGATTTGATTCACCTTCGTGTGCATTCATTTGGTAATATTGAGTTTCTGACGAGAACGCCAATGGCTATCAAAGCCGGTTTAGCTATGGATATTGTCAACTTTATCGTTGTTTCAGTTGTCTTTGGTGTTGCTATGTACTTCATTACCAACTTTATGATTAAGAAGTTTAATTTGGCAACTTCAGGACGTAATGGCAATTATGATACAGGTGACGATGCTTCTGACGAAACAGCTTCAAATAGTAATGCAGGAACAGCAAATGCTAATTCACAAATTGTAAAAATTATCAATCTTTTAGGTGGTAAAGAAAATATCTCTGATGTTGATGCTTGTATGACCCGCCTGCGTATTACTGTGACCGATGTTGCTAAAGTGGGTGATGAAGCTGCTTGGAAAAAAGCAGGAGCTATGGGCTTAATTGTCAAAGGCAATGGTGTTCAAGCCGTTTATGGTCCTAAGGCAGATGTCCTTAAATCTGATATTCAGGATTTATTAGATTCAGGAGTGGACATTCCTAAGACAGATGTTACAGCTCCAGAAGAAGATAAGACAGCAGATGTCAGCTTCAAAGGAGTTACAGAAGAAGTAGCAACTGTGGCAGATGGTCAAGTACTTCCAATTACACAAGTACATGACCCAGTCTTCTCACAAAAAATGATGGGCGATGGTTTCGCTGTTGAGCCAGAAAATGGCAATATCTACTCTCCAGTAGCTGGTTTAGTAACTAGTGTCTTCCCAACCAAACATGCTCTTGGTCTTTTAACGGATGATGGACTTGAAGTTCTAGTTCATGTCGGTTTAGATACTGTTGCTCTTAATGGAGCTCCATTCTCTGCTAAGGTGAAAGATGGCCAACGTGTTGCATTAGGAGACTTACTTCTAGTTGCTGATTTGGAAGCTATCAAATCTGCAGATCGTGAAACAACTGTTATTGTTGCCTTTACAAATACAGCAGAACTTAAGTCTGTAACGCTTGAGAAAACAGGTCAACAAGCTGCTAAAACAGTTGTCGCCAAAGTAGAACTTTAAAAAGATTAAAAAGGAGTAGGCTAGAATCTAAAAAGTCTTTGCTTGAGATTCTAGATTCCGCTCCTTTTCTTGATTGATAAAGGAGGAACAATGGTTAAGTTATTAACAATCAATAGCCATAGTTGGATGGAAGAAGACCCACAAAAGAAATTAGAGATTTTAGGAAAAACAATTCTTGAAAATGATTATGATGTTATTTGCGTTCAAGAGGTGAATCAGCTTTTGCATTCAGAACCTGCTAAAGATTTGCCTAATTATTGTCAGGTGGCAGGAACTCCAGCCATTCATAAGGACAATTATGCTCTACAATTGGTGACTTTTTTATTGGAACAAGAGAGAGTTTATTATTGGTCTTGGGCTTATAATCATATCGGCTATGATCGTTTTCAAGAAGGTGTAGCTATTTTATCCAAAACACCGCTTGTCAGTCAGGGGATCCTCATATCAGATGTAGATGATGAGCATGACTACCATACAAGACGGGTTCTTTTAGGAAAAACGAAAATTGATCAGGAGGATATCGCTATTGTCAGTCTTCATATGTCTTGGTGGAACAAGGGGTTTCAAGGAGAATGGAACAAATTGGAAAGAGCACTGTCCAACCTAAAGCTTCCCTTACTTTTAATGGGGGATTTTAACAATCCTTATAAAAATGAAGGGCATCAAGCGATTCTAAAAAGTTCACTGAAGTTACAAGATAGCCACCAGTCAGCTAAAATTATTTATGGCAAAGCCACTATCCAAAAGGAAATTGATGGCTGGCAAGGCAATCAAGAAGCCCTCAAAGTTGATTATGTTTTCCTAAGTTCAGATTGGCAGGTGGAAAAATCAGAAGTTATTTTTGATGGGAAACATTACCCAATGATTAGTGATCACTGTGGTTTAGCCTGCCAAGCAAATTTGAATAAATAAGCAAAGACTCCTTATCTGTCAAAGATAGGAGCTTTTTTATTTGACGACTAAAAGTTTAGCTGCTAAGCGTATCATCAGGTATTCTCCCTTTTTCTTTTTGCCCTAAAGTGTTAGAATAGGAATAAGATATTTTTAGAGAGGCAAAAGATGGCGAAAGATGCAAATTTAACAGGTCAAGAGGTTATTGATATCTGCTCAATGTATATGAATAAAGCAGATATTGCCTTTGTTCAAAAAGCTTTAGATTATGCCACGGAATGCCATAGCGGTCAATTTCGTAAGTCAGGGGAACCTTATATTATTCATCCTATTCAGGTTGCAGGAATTTTAGCCGACTTACATTTGGATGCTATTACAGTTTCCTGTGGCTTTTTGCATGATGTCATTGAAGATACCGAAGCAACTTTAGATCATTTAGAAGCTAAATTTGGCAGTGATGTTAAGAACATTGTTGATGGTGTCACAAAGCTAGGGAAAGTTGAGTATAAATCGCATGAAGAACAGCTAGCAGAAAATCACCGTAAGATGTTGATGGCTATGTCTAAAGATATTCGTGTCATTCTGGTTAAATTAGCTGACCGTCTTCATAATATGCGGACGCTGAGGCATTTACGCAAGGATAAGCAAGAACGTATTTCACGCGAAACCATGGAAATTTATGCTCCCTTGGCGCATCGGCTGGGGATTAGTCGCATCAAATGGGAATTAGAAGATTTAGCTTTTCGTTATCTTAATGAAGTTGAATTTTATAAAATTTCGCATTTAATGAACGAAAAGCGTCGTGAACGTGAAGCATTAGTTGATGATATTGTTGATAAAATTAAAGCTTATACTGAAGAGCAGGGCTTACATGGTGATATTTACGGACGTCCCAAACACATTTATTCCATTTATCGGAAGATGCGTGATAAGAAGAAACGTTTTGATCAAATTTATGATTTGATCGCTATTCGTTGTATTTTGGATACACAAAGTGATGTTTATGCCATGCTGGGTTATATTCATGAGCTTTGGCGTCCTATGCCCGGTCGTTTTAAGGACTATATTGCTAACCCTAAAGCAAATGGTTACCAATCCATTCATACAACTGTTTATGGACCCAAAGGGCCAATTGAAGTACAAATTCGGACGCATGAAATGCATCAAGTGGCTGAATATGGGGTAGCAGCTCACTGGGCCTATAAAAAAGGAATCAAAGGTAAGGTTAACAGTCAAGAATCAGCTCTAGGAATGAACTGGATTAAGGAACTTGTTGAGTTGCAAGACGCTTCCAATGGCAATGCGGTTGACTTTGTTGATTCTGTCAAAGAAGATATCTTTGCAGAGCGTATTTATGTTTTCACACCTAATGGTGCTGTTCAAGAATTGCCTAAGGATTCTGGTCCTATTGACTTTGCCTATGCCATTCATACACAGGTTGGAGAAAAGGCAACAGGCGCTAAAGTTAATGGTCGCATGGTTCCTTTAACAGCTAAGCTCAAAACAGGTGATGTGGTTGAAATCATCACAAATTCCAATTCTTTTGGTCCCAGCCGTGACTGGATTAATATTGTTAAGACCAATAAAGCTCGTAATAAAATTCGTCAATTTTTTAAAAACCAAGATAAGGAACTCTCTATCACAAAAGGCCGTGATTTGCTGGTTGATTATTTTCAAGAGCAGGGCTATGTGGCCAATAAATATTTGGATAGAAAACATATAGAGGCTGTTTTGAATCGTCTCAACTACCGTAATGAAGGAGCTCTTTATGCGGCTGTCGGTTTTGGTGAATTGTCGCCTGTTACCGTCTTTAATAAATTGACAGAAAAAGAACGCCGTGAACAAGAACGTGCCAAAGCTAAAGCAGAAGCTGAGGAACTTATGAAAGGCGGTGAAGTTAAGCACGACAATAAAAAAGAAGTCCTTAAGGTTAAAAGTGAAGGCGGTGTTATTGTTCAAGGTTCTTCTGGTCTCTTGATGCGGATTGCTAAGTGCTGTAACCCTGTCCCAGGCGATCCTATTGAAGGCTATATTACCAAAGGTCGTGGCGTTGCTATTCATCGTGCTGACTGTCATAATATTAAGAGTCAAGAAGGTTATGAAGAGCGTTTGATTGATGTCGAATGGGAAGATGATTATTCCACCAAGGAATATATGGCAGAAATTGATATTTATGGTCTCAACCGTGCCGGTCTCTTAAATGATGTTCTGCAAATCTTATCGAATCAAACAAAGAATATCTCAACGGTCAATGCCCAGCCAACTAAGGATATGAAATTTGCCAATATCCATGTGACTTTTGGCATCCCTAACTTAACCGTTTTAACAGCTGTTGTTGATAAAATTAAGGTCATTCCAGATGTTTATTCTGTTAAAAGGACTAACGGGTAAGTGCTGATGAAAATTGTCATTCAACGCGTTATGAAAGCCAGTCTGACTGTTGAAGGTAAGAGCAGAGCTTCCATTAACCAAGGCCTAGTCTTATTAGTCGGGATAGGTCCAGATGATGTTCAAGAAGACCTAACTTATGCTGTTCGGAAAATTACTAATATGAGAATTTTTTCGGATGAAGAAGGGAAGATGAACCTTTCTGTTCGAGACATTAAGGGGGAGGTTCTTTCTGTGTCTCAATTTACTCTCTTTGCTAATACGAAAAAAGGCAACCGTCCGGCCTTCACAGGAGCAGCGCAAGCGGATTTAGCCAGTCATTTGTATGATCAATTTAACCAAGAGCTAGCTCAGTTTGTTCCTGTTCAAACAGGAATATTTGGCTCTGATATGCAGGTATCTCTTACTAATGATGGCCCTGTGACGATTCTATTGGATACAAAAAATAAAGAGTAGACTTGTTCAGAAATAGCCACTGCGTCAGACTATTACGGCTATTTTATATGACAATCTCAGGATTTCTTATTCGTAATCTGATAGATTACACTATTTTGTGGATAATTGCACAGCAATCATAGAAGTTCATCCCACCTTCATTGGCCTTTAAAAGTCTTCTTACAGTGACCATTTGATGCATTCAATCTTGCTTATCATCAATCTTATATGAAAAAGTTTGGAAATTTTTCATGAAACTCTCATTGAAATTTTGTAATATTTTTGATAAAATACAAATTTATATTGTTAATATTAATATTATATGACAAAATTGATACTTGGAGTTAAAAAATGAAAAAGAATGAGCAAAAAATGATTAAGATGTTCTTATCCTCTGTTGTAACCATACTGCTTTTTACAAATGGTATGGCAGTATTGGCTGATGATAGTTCAACAGACATGACAGGTATGAGCGATGTAACTCAAAAGGCGCCTGCTGAGGATATGGAACAGTCAAATAGGCAAACGGCTGAACCAGCTATTAGGTCAGCTGAAACGGTGGATTCGACCATTAACTCTTTTCAAGAGACAGACCTTAAGGTACAAGAGAAGGAGGATGCTGCGGCTGCAGTACAGACAGAATCGGCGTCAATAGATTCTAATGAACAGGGACAATCGGTCTCTGCAAATACTAACACACAATCTCAAGCGAAGAAACTTTCTAACAATTCCCATCAGGAGCCAATGCAAATGGTATCTGCCGCCAATAAAGAAGGGGCTGTGCTAGAAACTGCACAGAACCAAAAGAATGGCAACATGATAAATCTGACAACAGATAAAGCAGTCTATCAAGCGGGAGAGGCTATTCATTTGAACCTTACTTTAAACAATACAACATCTTTAGCCCAAAATATTACAGCTACTGCTGAGGTTTATTCTCTTGAAAATAAATTAAAGACACTTCAGTATACGAAGTATCTTCTGCCTAATGAAAGTTATACAACTCAAAAAGGTGAATTCGTTATTCCTGCAAACTCCTTAGCTAATAATCGCGGTTATCTTTTGAAGGTTAACATATCAGATAGCCAAAATAATATTTTAGAGCAGGGCAATCGGGCTATTGCGGTTGAGGATGACTGGCGTACCTTTCCGCGTTATGCTGCTATTGGAGGTTCTCAAAAAGACAATAACAGTGTCTTGACTAAGAACTTACCAGATTATTATCGCGAATTAGAGCAGATGAAAAATATGAACATTAATTCCTATTTCTTCTATGATGTTTATAAGTCTGCTACAAATCCTTTCCCTAATGTTCCTAAGTTTGATCAGTCTTGGAATTGGTGGAGCCATTCGCAGGTTGAAACAGATGCTGTTAAAGCCTTGGTCAATCGTGTCCATCAAACTGGCGCTGTTGCCATGCTCTATAATATGATTTTAGCACAGAATGCTAATGAAACGGCTGTTTTACCAGATACTGAGTACATCTATAATTATGAGACTGGTGGTTATGGTCAAAATGGTCAGGTCATGACTTACTCTATTGATGATAAGCCGCTGCAATATTATTACAATCCTTTGAGTAAAAGTTGGCAAAATTATATTTCTAATGCCATGGCTCAAGCTATGAAAAATGGCGGTTTTGATGGCTGGCAGGGAGATACAATTGGAGATAATCGTGTTCTTTCCCATAATCAAAAGGACAGTCGAGATATTGCTCATTCCTTTATGTTATCTGATGTCTATACTGAATTTCTCAATAAAATAAAGGAAAAACTGCCTCAGTATTATTTAACACTCAATGATGTTAATGGTGAAAATATCAGCAAACTCGCCAACAGCAAACAAGATGTGATTTACAATGAATTATGGCCTTTTGGAACCTCAGCTTTGGGGAACCGTCCCCAAGAAAGTTATGGTGACTTGAAAGCTCGTGTTGATCAAGTTCGCCAAGCGACAGGGAAATCTTTGATTGTCGGAGCTTATATGGAAGAGCCTAAATTTGATGATAATAGGGTTCCTCTCAATGGTGCAGCGCGTGACGTTTTAGCTTCAGCAACTTACCAAACAGATGCGGTTCTGCTGACAACTGCGGCCATTGCGGCAGCAGGAGGATATCACATGTCTCTGGCTGCTCTGGCTAATCCTAATGATGGGGGTGGTGTCGGTGTCTTAGAAACAGCTTATTATCCAACACAAAGCCTCAAGGTTTCGAAAGAGCTCAATCGTAAAAACTATCATTACCAACAATTTATTACGGCTTATGAAAATCTTTTGCGTGATAAAGTTGAAAATGATTCTGCTGAACCTCAGACTTTCACTGCTAACGGTCGGCAGCTATCGCAAGATGCTTTGGGGATCAATGGCGATCAGGTTTGGACTTATGCCAAAAAGGGAAACGATTTCAGAACGATTCAATTGCTCAACCTTATGGGAATTACATCCGACTGGAAAAATGAAGATGGTTATGAAAATAATAAAACACCTGATGAGCAAACCAATTTATTGGTTACTTATCCTTTGACTGGTGTGTCTATGGCAGAGGCTGATCGAATAGCTAAACAAGTCTATCTGACGTCACCAGATGATTGGCTGCAATCTAGTATGATTTCTCTAGCGACCCAGGTAAAAACGAATGAGAATGGCGATCCTGTTCTTTATATTCAAGTGCCAAGACTGACGCTTTGGGATATGATTTATATTAATGAAACCATTAAACCAGAAACGCCTAAAGTTCCAGAACAGCCCCAACATCCTGCTAGGACACTTGAACCAGCAATTCCGCAAACTCCAGAAGCAGTCAGCCCTCTCCCAGTAGCTAATAAGCAGTCAGTAGATGAAAATAAAAATGAGATTGTTTCAGCCTTAACCGGTGAAGAAAATGACTTGCAGCTGCCAACTCTTTCCAAACGATCATTGTCAATCTCCCAAGCAGAGTTACCGCAAACAGGAGATAACAATGAAACGCGCTCCAATCTCCTCAAAGTGATAGGTGCTGGTGCGCTTCTAATCGGCGCTGCAGGATTATTAAGCTTGATAAAAGGTATAAAAAATGATTGATTACAATAGTGCGATAGTTTCATTGTAAGTTTTATTATGTGACAAGAAACCTCAGATAATTGTATCTGAGGTTTTTGCATATCACAAATTAATCACTCGATTATTCTCTTTTAGAAAACGCACAATATTAACTTTCAACTCTTTAAAATCATCTTGAAAAGCAGCAATCTTAATCGTTTTTTCTAGCTACTTTAAATGAGATGTTCGACTGATAGCCATTCATAGACAGAAAAAAGATGCAATACAAGCAGTGCTGTGCACTTGTTAGCATTGTAAAATAGGTGCTTTTTGATAATTATTTATCCAGATGATAGCCTCTTTTTCTTTTGTGCTTTCCTTGTTGTCTTAATCACGATGCCGTCTGGCAAAGTCAACAAAACGGAACTTTTCCAGTTTGTGCCGGCTTTCAGTGAATTGAAATTGCTGCTGATTACTGAGATAAACTTTAGATTTAACCGAAACGACATGATTTTCAGAATCCAAATCAAGCAAAATTTTATCTTTTTGCGATACTTGATCTATGGTAATAATCTTTTGAGCATAGGCAATGTCCAGCTTAAGTTGATTTTCAAGATAATCATAGATAGAATGTTCAGCGATTTCTCTGGTCATATGAGGAATCAATGCTTTATCCAAATAATCCGTATCTAAAATGGAAGCAACGCCGTCTATGACGCGCTGTCTTGTGATGCGCCAGACAAGACCTTTATTTTCAAAACCGGTTAGTTTGGTGAGTTTCTCATCAATAATCAGTTTATCAATAGCAATAACATTTGTCTTGACATTCATCTGCAATTGTTTAACCAATTCTTGATAGCTGGTTAGTTGAGAAACAGGAAAGTTAATGCGCTCACGCTTGATAATTTGGGATCCTCTTCCCTGTACTGTTTTAATAAAACCTGCCTTAGTCAAGAGCTGTAAAGCCTTTCTAACAGTATCTCGGCTGCTGGCATAGGTCTGGCTAAGTTCCATTTCAGGGGGAAGATAGTCACCCATTTGATAGTGTCCTTTGAGAATATCTTCTTCTAGTTTTTTAAAAATAATTTCATATTTTTTCATAAGCAATTCAATCTAATTTGTCTAAAAAAATGCGTACAACTGACTTTATTTTAACAAAAATTGCGCTTTTTTCCTATGGACAACTTGCCAACAAGTTTGTAATCGTTTACAATGAAAAAGTAAACATACTGTTATCATATTAAAGGAGGACTAGGTTAACCTAGGAAAAATTTATGGGAAAATTTGAAAAAGATGCCAAGGTATTACTAGATGCTATTGGCGGCAAAGAAAATGTTTCTGCTGTTACACATTGTGCAACACGTATGCGCTTTGTTTTAAATGATGAAAGTAAAGCCGATGTTAAAACAATTGAAGCTATTCCGGCTGTAAAGGGAACTTTTACCAATGCGGGGCAATTCCAAATTATTATTGGGAATGATGTTCCTTTGTTTTATAATGATTTTACAGCTGTTTCAGGTATTGAAGGGGTCTCTAAGGAAACCGCTAAGTCAGCTGCTAAAAGCCATCAGAATCCTATTCAGCGTGTGATGACTCTGTTAGCAGAAATTTTCACCCCTATTATCCCAGCTATCATTGTTGGGGGGCTGATTCTTGGATTTCGTAATGTCATTGATCAGGTTCAATGGGGATTTCTAGATGGACAAACAATCGCACAGCATTCACAATTTTGGAGTGGTATCAGTTCATTTCTATGGCTGCCGGGCGAAGCCATCTTCCAATTTTTACCTGTAGGTATTGTTTGGTCTGTCAGCCGTAAGATGGGAACGAGTCAAATTTTAGGTATTGTACTTGGAATTTGTTTGGTTTCACCGCAGCTGCTGAATGCCTACAATGTAGCTAGTACGCCCGCAGCTGAAATCGCTAAAAAATGGGTTTGGGATTTTGGTTTCTTTACGGTGAGACGTATTGGTTATCAAGGGCAAGTTATCCCAGCTTTACTAGCTGGACTTTCTCTTTCGTATCTTGAGATCTTTTGGCGCAAGAAAATTCCAGAAGTGGTTTCCATGATTTTTGTTCCCTTTTTATCTCTTATCCCAGCATTGATTTTAGCCCATACTGTTCTGGGGCCAATTGGCTGGACTATTGGACAATGGATTTCAACAATTGTATATGCAGGTTTAACCGGTCCTGTTAAGTGGCTTTTTGGAGCTATCTTTGGAGCTCTCTATGCGCCATTTGTTATCACTGGCCTACATCATATGACTAATGCTATTGATACGCAATTAGTAGCAGATACAGGAGGTACAGGACTATGGCCAATGATTGCTCTTTCTAATATTGCTCAAGGATCAGCAGTATTTGCTTATTATCTTATGAACCGTCATGAAGAACGTGAAGCACAAGTTTCACTTCCAGCCACTATCTCAGCTTATCTTGGTGTGACAGAACCAGCACTTTTTGGGGTGAATATCAAATATGTTTATCCTCTTGTAGCTGGAATGATTGGCTCTTCCATTGCAGGCTTCCTTTCAGTCACATTTAACGTAACAGCTAATGCTATTGGTATTGGTGGTCTTCCAGGAATTTTGTCTATCAAAGTTAAATACATGCTTCCATTTTTCATCATTATGTTAGTGGCTATCGCAGTTCCCATGGTTTTAACAGTTTTCTTCCGTAGGATTAACTTTCTCACTAAATCTGAAGATGAAGCTCATCAAGAAAAAACAGAAACTGCTGAAATATCAGCATCAGAAAAGACTAATGAACCTGCTGTAGGAACAACGTTTGAGATTAAAAGTCCTTTAAAGGGTCAAGTCAAACCCTTGTCTGAAGCAGTTGATCCTGTTTTTGCCCAAGGTGTCATGGGACAAGGCGTTTTGATTGATCCAAGTGAAGGTCTCTTAACGTCTCCTGTTAATGGTGTGGTTTCTGTCCTCTTTCCAACAAAACATGCTATTGGTCTTGTAACAGATCAAGGACTTGAATTATTGATCCATATTGGTATGGACACGGTCAATCTGGAAGGAAAAGGTTTTGAAACATATGTCAAACAAGGAGATACGATCAAGGTCGGAGACAAATTGATTCGTTTTGATATTGATGCTATCCATCAGGCAGGTTATACTACAGAGACACCTGTTATTGTCACCAATCAAAATGACTACCAGCCTGATGTCGTTGGAAGCCTTCCTCGTGAAATTGAACGCGGTGAGGTCCTCTTAACAGCAAGCAAAATATAGGATCAATTATTGTAAGGAGAATAAAATGACATTAGACAAAAGGAAAGTTGTCTATCAAATTTATCCCAAATCGTATAAAGACACAAGTGGAAATGGGGTCGGGGATCTTCAGGGAATTATTGAAAAATTACCTTATTTAGAAGAATTGGGAATTGATGTTATCTGGCTCAACCCATTTTACCCTAGTCCACAGCGCGATAACGGCTATGATGTGTCTGACTATACTGCTGTGAATCCTTTATTTGGGAGCATGGCCGATTTTGAAGAACTATCGCGTAAAGGAAAAGAGCATGGCATTGAGATCATGCTGGACATGGTACTCAATCACTGTTCCACAGAACATGAGTGGTTCCAAAAGGCCTTGGCTGGAGATAAGTATTATCAGGATTTCTTTATTTTAAGAGACAGGCCTACTGACTGGGTTTCTAAATTCGGGGGCAATGCTTGGGCACCTTTTGGAGAGACAGGGAAGTATTACCTGCATCTGTATGATGTCACGCAGGCTGATTTAAATTGGCGCAATCCTCACGTTCGTGAGGAACTGTTTAAGGTGGTCAATTTCTGGCGCAACAGGGGAGTCAAGGGCTTTCGCTTTGATGTTATCAATGTGATTGGGAAAGACGAGGTCCTAAAGGATAATCCTCATTTTGATGGGAAACCTGAATATACAGACCGTCCCATTAATCATGATTATTTAAAAATGCTCAATAAAGCCAGCTTTGGTCAGGATGAAAATGGTATGACTGTTGGCGAGATGAGTTTTACAGACATTCCTAACTGCATACAATACAGCAATCCTAACAATCATGAGTTGGATATGGTCTTTAATTTTCATCATCTTAAAGTGGATTATGAAAATGGTCAAAAATGGACACGCAAAACGTTTGATTTTGAAGAACTGAAACATCTCTTTCATACTTGGGGTGAAGGGATGAGTCAAGGTAACGGCTGGTCTGCTCTCTTTTGGAATAATCACGATCAGCCACGAGCGCTTAATCGCTTTGTTGATATTAAGCAGTTTCGCAATGAAGGAGCGACCATGCTTGCAGCCTCGATTCATTTATCTCGTGGTACGCCCTATATTTATATGGGGGAAGAAATTGGCATGATTGATCCAGACTATGATTCTATGGCTGATTATGTTGATGTGGAAAGCCTGAATGCCTATCAAGAATTAATAGATAAAGGCAAATCTTCTGAGGAAGCCTTTCACATTATTCGAGCCAAATCGCGTGATAATGCACGTACCCCTATGCAATGGGATGCTAGCAATAATGCAGGTTTTTCAACTGGCAGGCCGTGGCTGAAGGTTGGAAAGAGCTATCCGCAAATCAATGTGGCTAATGAAAAACAAGGTAAGATCTTTCCTTTTTATCAAAAATTGATTCGTTTGCGAAAAGAAATGCCGCTAATTGCTCAAGGCAGTTATCAAGCAGCTTTGACAGACAGTGATAAAATCTATGCCTTTGAACGAGAGTACGAAGGCCAAAAGCTGCTGGTTCTCAATAATTTCTTTGCTGAAACAGTTGAGCTAGACTTGCCTTCTCTTTATCAAGCAGGGACCGTTCTCATTAGTAATTACGATGATGTTATCTTAGATAAACGGATTTCCTTAAAACCTTATCAGACAGTAGCGATTTTAGCAGAAGTCTGATAAGAATCTATTACTATAAGGAGGAATAAAAGGAAGCTTATGGAGTCAATGCCATTAAGTTAATCTAAGTTAATAACATTGCCCTACTATAGTCGTTTATAATTCAGATCCGCTTTATATTCCTGCTATTGCTTATCTTGGCGACAAAGTTTATGAATCTCTTCGTAAAAATTTCGATTTACCCTCAAATAAAGAAGAAGCCAAGAAAACGATAGCAGATATTAAGAATGATCAAAGGCAATTTACGGGAAACGTTATTAGAATTACAACACAAAAAGATTGGCTAAACAACATTGCTCGTAATTTAGGTGCAGTTTATTTAGGCAAAGAACATATTATTATCAATTCTGGGGGTCATGATTTGCAGGGTATTGTAAATGATATGAAGCAAGTTGCTAATGTGAAGGCATTGGTTAGTATCTAGCAAAGAAAAAAACTTCAAAGTCCGACACTGCTTAAATCGGACTTTTTTGTTACAATAGAAAGCGTATAGAAATGGAGAATAGTTATGGTACGTTTACAAGATGATTTTTATAACGCAGTCAATGGTCAGTGGGAAGAGGCAGCGGTCATTCCTGATGATAAACCACGGACGGGTGGCTTTTCTGACTTGGCTGATGATATTGAAGATTTAATGTTAGAAACTACTGACAAGTGGCTGGATGGGAAAGATGTTCCTGATGATAGTATTTTACAAAATTTTGTGAAGTTTCATCGTCAGGTGGCGGACTATGATGCGCGTGAAGAGGTGGGTGTTAAGCCAGTGCTGCCTCTCATTGAAGAATATAAGAGTCTAACTTCTTTTGCTGATTTTGCTTCCAACATAGCCACTTATGAAATGGCTGGCAAGCCTAATGAGCTTCCTTTTGGTGTGGCACCGGATTTTATGAATGCACAAATGAATGTGCTTTGGGCCGAGGCTCCAAATCTTATTTTACCAGATACCACTTATTATGCTGAAGGTAACGACAAAGGTAAGGAACTGCTTGCTAAGTGGCGTACGATGCAAGAGGAACTTTTGCCTAAGTTTGGTTTTGAAGAAGCAGAAATTAAAGATCTTCTAGATAAGGTGCTTACTTTAGATGCCAAATTGGCTCAATATGTTCTTTCCAGTGAGGAATCATCAGAATATGTGAAGCTTTATCATCCTTATGATTGGGCTGATTTTACCAAATTAACACCAGAACTGCCTTTAGATGCGATTTTTACACAGATTTTAGGTCAAAAACCAGATAAAGTTATCGTTCCTGAAGAGCGTTTTTGGACAAATTTTGCAGCTGAATTTTATTCAGAAAAAAATTGGCCTTTCTTAAAAGCTACCTTAGTTTTAGCTGCAGCAAGTTCTTATAATGCTTACCTGACAGATGATATTCGTATCCTTTCAGGAAGCTATAATCGTGCTCTTTCAGGGACACCTCAAGCTATGGATAAGAAAAAAGCCGCTTTTTATCTGGCTCAGGGCCCTTATAATCAAGCACTCGGTCTTTGGTACGCTGGCGAGAAATTTTCTCCTGAAGCAAAGAAAGATGTGGAAGCTAAAGTGGCAACTATGATTGAGGTTTATAAAGAACGTTTGCATAAGACGGACTGGTTGGCTCAAGAAACGCGTAATAAGGCTATTACCAAACTCAATGTCATAACGCCTCATATTGGTTATCCAGAACAATTACCCAAGACTTATGCTCAAAAGATTATTGACGACAATCTCAGTCTAGTGGAAAATGCTCAAAATTTGGCTAAAATCTCAATTGCCTATAATTGGAGCAAGTGGAATCAACCAGTTGATCGCAGTGAATGGCATATGCCAGCTCACATGGTTAATGCTTACTATGATCCGCAGCAAAATCAAATTGTCTTTCCAGCGGCTATTTTGCAGGCACCATTTTATTCATTGGAGCAATCTTCATCTGCTAATTACGGTGGCATTGGTGCTGTCATTGCCCATGAAATCTCTCACGCTTTTGATACGAATGGCGCTTCCTTTGATGAAAATGGCAGTCTTAACAACTGGTGGACTGATGAAGATTATGCGGCTTTTAAAAAGCGTACAGACAGAGTTGTTGAACAGTTTGAAGGACTTGATTCTTATGGTGCTAAGGTCAACGGTCAGCTAACTGTTTCGGAAAATGTGGCTGATCTTGGTGGCCTTGCCTGTGCTCTTGAAGCTGCCAAACGTGAAGCAGATTTTTCTGTCCGTGATTTCTTTATTAATTTTGCAACGATCTGGCGCATGAAAGCACGCGACGAATATATGCAAATGCTAGCAAGTATTGACGTTCATGCTCCAGCTAAATGGCGGACCAATGTTACAGTTACCAACTTTGACGAATTCCACCAAGAATTTGCGGTTAAAGAAGGTGATGGCATGTGGCGTGATGAAGATAAACGTGTTATTATTTGGTAGATATCTAGTTTATATTTTATGATGTGTTAACTCGCTTTATTATATTAAAAAATCTAAAATAAAACGCTTGAATTAAAATTTTCAAGCGTTTTTTCATTGAACTAGATAACCGATTAGACAAAATTTGTTCTAATTCAATCTCAATTTATGTTGTTTTAAATTGAATAGCTCTGGAAATGGTATCAATAGTGACCTTAGCGCCGATAGTAAAGGTAAACAAAGGCTGCGTATGAGCAAAATCAAGGTCATACATGACTGGAATTTGTTTTAGAACAGGATGTTTATCAAGGATGAAATGCCAAATTTTCTCGGTCATTTGACACTCTTTTGGAAAACGTCCAAAAATAACGGCTTGAGGATTAGGATAGGTTTGTAGGACAGCAGCTAAATGGCGAGAAATTTCGGTAGGTTTTTCTTCTTCAGATCCCTCTAAGAAAAGGATATAATTTTCAGGATTAGGAGCAAATTCAGTTCCACGTAGAAGAGCAAAGGTGGCTAAATGGCCGCCGATGGCTATCCCTTCAGCCTTGCCATTATTATAAATTTTCCATTCTGTAGGCATAAAATGACGTGGTTGGCTAGGATCGTACCAAGGGTCGCTGGACCATTTATCACTAGGGACTAAGTTGTAAACGTGTCTAGTAACGGCATTTAGCCACATTCTGCTTTGATAGTCCTGACCTTCTTCCATCTTAAAACTAGAGTAAGACGGTCCCATGTAAGTTTCCATTCCAGTTTTGGCATAAATCGCATTTAAAAGAGCCGTTGTATCTGAATAACCACAGATAATTTTAGGGTGACTTTTAATGAGTTTATAGTCCAAATAAGGTAAGATTTCATTAGCATTAAAACCACCGATTGTTGAGAGAATGGCATTGACATGTTCTTCTCTGAAAGCGTCATGAATATCAGAAACACGGCTGGCGATAGAACTGGAATTGAGCAGATCATTTTCCATATAGTTATTAGAAAAAGAAACTGTAAAGCCTAACTTTTCAAGTCTTCTCTTAGCCGATAAATTGGCGTTGAATCCACCTAAACTTTCAATAGAATTTGATGGACTAAGCACTCTGATATGATCACCATATGTTAGTTTTTTCATTCATCTCTCCTCCCCATAAGTAATCCCCTAAATGTGACATTTTTTCTAGGTTATTGTTAGCAATGTTTTTCAACAGTATTAAAAGGTCTCTATACAGATTCAAGAAAATCTTCTTTTAAGGCTTTCCTTAGATGATAAGAACAGTAGCGACTTCTTTTGAAATTCCATACCTAAGATTTGAAACTCTTCCAAGTGGCAGAAACATCAACGGTTCTGTCACCTTTTCTCACAGCGAGAAGCCTCTTTTAAAGCTTATTCCGTTCGTTAATAAAAGAAATAATCTTGAATTCTGTAGAGCTTAAAATAGGCTTGTTTACAGTAACATCTTTCTATTACTTATTTTATCATTTTGATTACTGTTTGAGGACAAAAATAACAATTATTTTAAAATATTTCGTTTCGATACAAAAAATCCCCTAGTTGGACTAGGAGATTTTTTACAAAAGGCGGTAGACGGATTTGAACCGACGATCAAGCTTTTGCAGAGCCGTGCCTTACCACTTGGCTATACCGCCATAACATTCCTTATTTTACCTTAAAAAATCAGTCAGGTCAAGTTTTTTCCTATCACTACCGTCTTAATTGCTGATAGGGTAAATGCGGTTATAATTATACAGGTAAAAAACCAGATAAAATCTAAAATAAGCATTTTTAATTTTTATAATGTGCTATAATATTAGAAGTTAATTCTTGAACAAGATGCGGATAAGGAAATCGATTGAAAGGTTGGCAATCATCTGCATAAAAAATATAAAGTTATGAAGAGAATGTTACAGCGATCCAATGGAGAAAAATGATAAAAGATTTTCGGTTACGTTTTTTAGATAATTTAAAAAGCAATAAAGAAATTAAAAATTCAAGTAACGATTCCAATGACGATTCTTTAATGCTTAGCAGTTATTTATCATATAGTATTGTTTTTTTAATCTATGCCATAATAATAACTTATATATCATATATTTCTATAAACCGCGGTAGCTGGATGTATGATTATTCGTTTCATATGTCTAGAATAGTCGGCTTAGCTCAATCTCTAAAAAATGGAGACTGGCTCCCTAATTTAAATTATGTAATAGCTAGTAACTCTGGCTATGCTGTAACCATGTTTTATGGGAATTGGCAGCTTTATATTCCGGCCCTTGTATTTTTAGCAACAAAAACGGCCACGTTTGCATACTCAGTGTATGCTTTTCTGCTCATCTACAGTTCCTCTCTGACAGGTTTTTATTCCTTATATCAGATGAGTAAAAGTAAAAAGCGAGCTTTTATTTTTGCCTTGATACTGCCTATTACCATACCATTTTTTGGATATGGGATGGTGGCTGCTATTCCTTTGATACCATTATTATTTTATAGCCTGTATAAGGTCATATATAGTGAACGCTACAATCCTATGTTGCTAGCGGCAGTTATATCTTTGCTCATTCAAACACATGTGATATCAACAATAGTGCTAGGAATTGCTTCTGCTATATTTGTATTATTAAATAGTAACCAGCTAACACGACAAAAACTTTTTTCATTCTCCTTGTCTTTAGTTATAGGTCTTATTATGACTAGTGGCTATATTTTTCAATATGTAGAGCAAACTCAATCTCAAACTTTTTTTGTATCTTGGATAATAAGAGATTTTCCATTTCCAGCTAAGATTTTAATGCTTCCAAATAGTGTTGGAGATGCTATTATCAACTATCAATTTCCAATTGCCATAGTTATTATCGTTATAGGATTGGTATCTAGTTTTTGGATTAAAAGCGTTTCTCGAAAGCTTATTTTGATGTCACTCTTATTGCTTTTCTCAACCACTACATTAATTCCGTGGAAAATATTAAAGTATAGTTTTTTAGGTGTTTTTCAATATACAAATAGATTGGTGTATTTTCTTCCAATATACGTCTTGATGGCAGCGTGTATTTCTTTTAATAAATACCTTGTTATTTCAATCTGTATCTTTCAATTTGGTTATTATATAGTAACACAGCCTTATAAATATAGTTATGAAGAATATCGAGAAAGTATAGAATATTTAAAAAACACCAATACCTTTGCTGTAAAGGCATTTAAAAATCCGCTTCAGCTATCTTATGATACTAGTGGAGATGAATATCTCAACCTTTCTGTCAATCATGATGATATGCGAAATGGTTTAAGCCTCAATCAGTTTCTTTATAATCAGCAGGAGGTAGCTATTGAGAATGTTCGGCAAAAATATAATGATTTAGAATTTGATGTTTCGCTTAAAAGCAATCAACCTCAGACAATTGTTGTACCGAGAATTTGGTATAAGGGTTATAAAGCGTACTATAGCGACAAAGCTGTCGGAACACAGCCTAAAATAATCTATCAAAAATTATCGAAAGAAGAGCTAGCTCAATATTTTAAGGCCAAAAAACCTAAGGTGACAGAAAAAGCCTTATATAATGGTTTTGCTACGATTTCTGTATCACATTCAGGACATGTTCAAATAGCTTACAAAAAGACATTTGTACAGTGTATTGGATACACTATAGAAATTCTAGCTTGGCTTCCTAGGAAGGTTCGACAGCAATTATGGATGGTTTTATCTAAAATAGGAGAAACTATCATCCTATGTTCGAAGAAAATCAGACAGTATGTTGATGAAAATCTAAAGTAAAAAATAAGCTAATAAAAAAGTATTTAATCTGTATGCAGTAATAACAAACGGACTTGTCAAAATTCAATTTTTTTGTTATGCTAATAGAGCTGTGTAAGCAGCAAATACTCATCTTAGATGAATTGTGATCTCGTTGCCTTTTGGGTTAGATTGCAAGCTGAAGTCTGAGAGAGGCAAAAAACATAAAAGGAGAAATACTCATGGCAGTTATTTCAATGAAACAACTCCTCGAGGCTGGTGTGCACTTTGGTCACCAAACGCGTCGTTGGAATCCTAAGATGGCTAAGTACATCTTCACAGAACGTAATGGAATTCACGTTATTGACCTTCAACAAACTGTAAAATTAGCTGATCAAGCTTACGACTTCGTTCGTGATGCTGCAGCAAATGATGCTGTTATCTTGTTTGTCGGTACGAAAAAACAAGCTTCTGAAGCGATTAAAGAAGAGGCAGAACGTGCTGGTCAATACTATATCAACCACCGCTGGTTGGGTGGGACTTTGACAAACTGGGATACAATTCAAAAACGTATCGCACGTTTGAAAGAAATCAAACAAATGGAAGTTGATGGTATTTTTGATGTTCTTCCTAAAAAAGAAGTTGCTCTTCTTAATAAGCAACGTGCGCGTCTTGAAAAATTCTTGGGTGGTATCGAAGATATGCCTCGTATTCCAGATATTATCTACATCGTTGATCCGCACAAAGAACAAATTGCAGTTAAAGAAGCTAAGAAACTTGGTATTCCAGTTGTCGCTATGGTTGATACTAATGCTGATCCAGACGATATTGATGTTATTATCCCAGCAAATGACGATGCGATCCGCGCCGTTAAATTGATTACCAGCAAATTAGCTGATGCTGTGATTGAAGGTCGTCAAGGTGAAGACAGTGTTGAAGCTGTTGAAGCAGAACTTGCAGCTGGAGAAACACAAGCAGATTCAATTGAAGAAATTGTTGAAGTTGTTGAAGGCGCAAACGAAAATTAATGATTGAAAAAATCCTAAAGGGCAGGGCTAAGCCCTCCCTTTTTATTAAAATTTGGAGGAATTATCATGGCAAATATTACTGCAGCTCTTGTTAAGGAATTGCGTGAAAAAACTGGTGCTGGTGTCATGGACGCCAAAAAAGCCTTGGTTGAAGTTGAAGGCGATATGGAAAAAGCAGTTGAACTTCTTCGCGAAAAAGGTATGGCCAAAGCAGCTAAAAAAGCTGACCGTGTTGCCGCTGAAGGTTTAACAGGTGTTTATGTTGATGGCAATGTTGCCGCTATTGTGGAAGTTAATGCCGAAACCGATTTTGTTGCTAAAAATGCTCAATTTGTTGACTTAGTCAATGAAACAGCTAAAGTTATCGCTGAAGGTAAACCTGCTAACAATGAAGAAGCCCTTGCTTTAAAAACAGCAGCTGGAGATACTTTAGAGGCTGCTTATGTCAATGCAACAGCAACCATTGGAGAAAAAATTTCTTTTCGCCGTTTTGCTCTTGTTGAAAAAGCTGATAAACAAGTTTTCGGTGCCTACCAGCATAATGGTGGTAAGATTGGCGTTGTCACGGTCCTTGAAGGTGAAAATACGGATGAAGCTCTTGCCAAACAACTTGCCATGCATGTTGCTGCAATGAACCCAAGTGTTCTTTCATACAAAGAATTGAGCGAAGAATTTATTCATGATGAATTGGCTCAAATGAACCATAAAATTGAACAAGATAATGAAAGCCGAGCTATGGTTGATAAACCAGCTCTTCCGTTTCTTAAATACGGTTCAAAAGGTCAATTAACTGATGAAGTCGTTGCTCAAGCTGAAGAAGATATCAAGGCAGAGCTTAAAGCTGAAGGCAAACCTGAAAAAATTTGGGATAAAATCATTCCTGGTAAAATGGCTCGCTTCTTCTTGGACAATACGAAGGTTGACCAACAATATACTTTGTTATCACAAGTTTACATTATGGATGACAGTAAGACTGTTGAAGCTTATATGGAATCCGTAAATGGGAAAGTGATTAGCTTTGTTCGTTTTGAGGTCGGCGAAGGTATTGAAAAAGCAGCTAACGATTTTGAAAATGAAGTTGCTGCAACCATGGCAGCTGCTCTTAATAAATAAAATAAAAAGCGACTTTTTGAACAGTACTCCAAAGTTAGAATGTTGTCTCTAACATTAGAGTGCTGTTACTGAAAGTCGTTTTTATTATACTGTTTTAAACTTTTAAAGATTTAAGTTCTTTATACTTTGTTGTGGAGTACATGGTAGACTTTTTATCCAAAATATGAATCAGTAAACGACATATTTTTTAAAACTAGATTTCCTTTGGCTTTCCAAAAAAACAAATTTTCGATATAATAAGGTCAGTTATAGTCAAAGTGACTGGGAAGGAGTTGGAAGCATGACGTCAAAAAATACTTCAGACAGTATTGAAGAATATATTAAAAAAATCTTAGCACAGTCGGGCTTCGCGGAAATCAAAAGAAGTGTTCTGGCAGATAATTTTAGTGTTGTTCCCAGTCAGATTAATTATGTCATTAAGACGCGTTTCACAGAGAGCCGTGGTTATGCCGTTGAGAGCAAACGTGGTGGTGGCGGTTATATTAGGATTGCTAAAATCCGTTTTTCAGACCAACATCAGATGCTCAATGATTTAGAAGCGACTATTGGTGAACAAATTAGCGAGCAAGTTTTTACAGATATTATTCAACTTCTCTTTGATGAGAAAATTATTAGCGAGCGTGAAGGGAATATTATTTTGGCGAGTTCAGGAGATGATGTTCTTGGAGAAGAGAGCTCTCGAATTCGTGCCCGTATGCTTCGCAAAATATTACAACGTTTAGATAGAAAAGGATACCATCTATGACCGATTACTCATTAAAAATGCAGGAAGTCTTTCGATTGGCGCAGTTTGAAGCAGCTCGTTTTGAAAGTTCCTATTTAGAAAGCTGGCATGTCCTTCTTGCAATGGTAGAGATTGATTCCTCAGTGGCTGGTTTAAGTTTTGCGGAGTTTGAAGCAGATGTCCGTTTTGAGGATTATCAGGCTGCTGCTATTTTGGCGATTGGTAAAAAGCCTAAGTCCTCGAGTAATGATATTATGCTTTTAGAGCAATCACATGCTTTAAAACGAACCCTAGCAGAGGCCGCTGCTATTAGTCAGGTGACACACGCTAAAGAAGTCGGCACAGAACATGTTCTCTTTGCTATGTTACTGAATCCTAATCTTTTGGCGACTCGCATTTTAGAATTAGTTGGTTTTCACGCCAAAGATGATGGAGAGTCCATCCGTCTTTTGGATCTGCGAAAAGTGATTGAACGTTATGCTGGCTTTTCCAAAGAGGACATTAAGGCCATCTTTGAAATGCGTAAACCTAAAAAGGTCAAAAATAGCAGCAGCTTTTCTGATTTAATGAAGCCACCTAGCGTTACAGGTGAACTAGCTGATTTTACACGGGATTTGACGGAGTTGGCAAGACAAGGTCGTTTAGAACCTGTTATTGGCCGTGAACAAGAAATTTCACGGATGGTTCAAATTTTAAGCCGTAAGACAAAAAATAACCCTGTTTTAGTTGGCGATGCTGGTGTTGGGAAGACGGCCTTGGCTTACGGCCTTGCTCAACGTATTGTGGATAGTGCCGTTCCTTTTGAATTGGCAGATATGAAAGTACTAGAGCTCGATATGATGAGTGTTGTTGCAGGGACTCGTTTTCGTGGCGATTTTGAGGAACGAATGAATCAAATTATTGCAGACATTGAAGCAGATGGTCACATTGTCCTCTTCATTGATGAGCTGCATACCATTATGGGTTCAGGAAGTGGTATTGATAGTACGCTGGATGCTGCTAATATTCTTAAACCAGCTTTAGCGCGCGGGAGTCTTAGAACGATTGGAGCGACTACTCAAGAGGAGTATCAAAAGCATATTGAAAAAGATGCTGCTCTTTCTCGCCGTTTTGCTAAGGTAACTATTGAAGAACCAAGTGAAGAAGAAGCTTATCAGATCTTGCTTGGTTTAAAGAAAAGTTATGAAACTTATCATCATGTTATTATTTCTGATGCAGCCGTAATGGCGGCAGTCAAAGGAGCACATCGTTATTTAAGTGGTAAAAATTTACCTGATTCGGCTATCGATCTTTTAGATGAAGCTAGTGCAACTGTTCAAGGCTTAGTGAAAAAAAAGGCACCAGCTTATTTGACGGATTTAGATCACGCTCTTATCATTAACGATTACCAATTAGCTAAGCGTTTGCTGAAAAAGGAGAAGAAGCCTCTGCTTAAAAAACGAGCTGAAGTCAAGGAAGAAGATATCCTAGCTACTCTCAGCAAACTTTCGGGCATCCCTGTCAAAAAATTAACACAGGCTGACAGTAAAAAGTACCTTAATCTCGAAAGGGAATTACATAAGCGTGTAATTGGTCAAGACGATGCGGTGTCCAGTATCAGCCGTGCTATTCGCCGCAATCAATCCGGAATTCGGGTTGGCAAACGTCCCATTGGTTCTTTCATGTTTTTGGGGCCGACAGGTGTTGGTAAAACAGAGCTTGCTAAGGCTTTGGCAGAAGTGCTTTTTGATGATGAGTCAGCTCTTATTCGTTTTGACATGAGCGAATATATGGAAAAATTTGCAGCTTCTCGCCTTAATGGAGCTCCTCCGGGCTATGTGGGGTATGAAGAAGGCGGTGAGTTGACGGAAAAGGTTCGTAACAAACCTTACTCTGTTCTTCTTTTTGATGAGGTGGAAAAAGCTCATCCAGATATTTTCAATATCTTACTTCAAGTACTTGATGATGGTGTTTTGACAGATAGCCGTGGTCGCAAAGTTGATTTTTCAAATACGATTATTATCATGACCTCTAATTTGGGTGCGACTGCGCTTCGTGATGATAAAACCGTTGGTTTTGGAGTTAAAAGCTTTTCCCAGGATTATAAGGCCATGGAAAGTCGTATTTTAGAGGAATTAAAAAAGGTTTACCGACCTGAATTTATTAATCGTATTGATGAAAAAGTTGTCTTTCATAACCTTGGTCAAGAAGACATACGCCATGTTGTTAAAATTATGGTTGCTCCATTGATTGCCCATTTGGCTGATCAGGGGATTACACTTAAGTTTCAGCCTTCAGCTTTGAAACATTTAGCTCTGGCAGGTTATGATGCTGAAATGGGGGCACGTCCTTTGCGTCGGACACTTCAGACAGAAGTGGAAGATAAGTTAGCAGAGCTTATTCTTTCGGGGAAACTAGCCAGTGGACAGACTCTGAAAATAGGTATTCAAAAAGAAAAATTAAAATTTGATATTGTATAATTATCTAGCCTATTTTTCATAAATTTGTTAGCTCGCTTTACCCTACTTCAGTATTTCCAATATTAAAAGATTATAAAAAAGTATCTCTTGTTTTTTGGTTCAAGAGATATTTTTAATTTCAGTTTAATCTAATATGTGAATTTGTTTTTATGTCATGAAAATGAGATGAAATTTATGAAAAAACGATTTTTTCATAAATAAAGTTTCTAAAAATTAACATAAATGATATCGTGTTTGTTATAAATTAGGATTATAATGTAACAATAATAAAAAAGGAGGTTTACTAATGGAAATTAAAGTTAGAAAAAAGATGTATAAGAAAGGGAAATTTTGGGTGGTAGCCACCATCACGACTGCTATGCTGACTGGAATTGGGCTCTCTTCTGTTCAGGCAGATGAAGCCAATTCAACTCAAGTTTCTTCAGAATTGGCTGAAAGAAGTCAGGTTCAAGAAAATACAACTGCTTCATCATCAGCAGCAGGAAATCAGGATAAGACTGAAGTTAAAGAAACACCATCAACAAGTCCCGCAGCTGCTACTGTTGAAAACACTGATCAAACAACTAAGGTGATAACAGATAATGCTGCTGTTGAATCAAAAGCAAGTAAAACTAAGGATCAAGCAGCTACCGTAACTAAAACATCAGCTAGTACACCGGAAGTGGGTCAAACAAATGAAAAGGCTAAGGCAACTAAAGAAGCTGACATAACTACGCCAAAGAATACAATAGATGAATATGGTCTAACAGAACAGGCTCGTAAGATTGCGACTGAAGCTGGTATTAATTTAAGCAGTTTGACACAAAAGCAAGTTGAAGCATTAAATAAAGTTAAATTAACGAGTGATGCTCAAACGGGTCATCAAATGACCTATCAAGAATTTGACAAGATTGCTCAAACGTTGATAGCTCAAGATGAACGCTATGCTATCCCTTATTTTAATGCAAAAGCAATCAAAAATATGAAGGCGGCTACAACGCGTGATGCCCAAACGGGTCAAATAGCTGATTTGGATGTTTGGGATTCTTGGCCAGTTCAGGATGCTAAGACTGGTGAAGTTATTAATTGGAATGGTTATCAGCTTGTTGTTGCTATGATGGGCATTCCAAATACTAATGATAATCATATTTATCTTCTTTATAATAAATATGGAGATAATAATTTTGATCATTGGAAAAATGCAGGTTCTATCTTTGGTTATAATGAAACACCCCTAACTCAAGAATGGTCAGGTTCAGCTACCGTAAATGAAGATGGAAGTTTGCAGTTATTCTACACCAAGGTTGATACTAGTGACAAAAACAGTAATAATCAACGTTTAGCAACAGCGACTGTAAATCTTGGCTTTGATGACCAAGATGTTAGAATTCTTTCTGTTGAAAATGATAAAGTTTTAACGCCTGAAGGCGGTGATGGCTATCATTATCAAAGTTATCAACAATGGCGTTCAACCTTTACAGGTGCTGATAATATTGCTATGCGTGATCCACATGTCATTGAAGATGAGAAGGGAGATCGCTATCTTGTCTTTGAGGCTAGTACAGGTACAGAGAATTATCAAGGTGAAGATCAGATTTACAACTTTACTAACTATGGCGGCAGCTCTGCTTATAATGTTAAAAGTCTTTTTAGACTTTTAGATGATCAAGATATGTATAACCGTGCAAGCTGGGCCAATGCAGCTATTGGTATTTTAAAACTTAAGGGCGATAAAAAAACACCTGAGGTAGATCAATTTTACACGCCTTTACTAAGTTCAACAATGGTTTCAGATGAACTCGAGCGCCCCAATGTGGTTAAATTAGGAGATAAGTACTATCTTTTTACAGCTTCACGTCTTAATCATGGAAGTAACAACGATGCTTGGAATAAAGCAAATGAAGTTGTTGGTGATAATGTCGTTATGCTAGGTTATGTTTCTGATCAATTGACTAACGGCTACAAACCCTTAAATAATAGTGGTGTGGTTTTAACAGCTTCAGTTCCAGCAGATTGGCGAACGGCGACTTACTCTTATTATGCTGTTCCAGTAGCTGGATCATCTGATACCCTGTTAATGACGGCTTATATGACCAATCGTAATGAAGTCGCAGGTAAAGGTAAGAATTCAACCTGGGCACCTAGTTTTCTGATTCAGGTTTTACCAGATGGGACTACAAAAGTCTTAGCAGAAATGACACAACAGGGTGATTGGATTTGGGATGAATCAAGTCGCACGACAGACACTGTTGGCACGCTGGATACAGCCTATCTTCCAGGTGAAAATGATGGTTATATTGATTGGAATGTTATTGGTGGCTACGGTTTGAAGCCACATACACCGGGACAATATCAACCAACTGTTCCATCAACACCAATTCATACAGATGATGTTATTTCTTTTGAAGTCTCTTTTGATGGTCATCTCGTTATTAAACCTGTCAAAGTAAATAATGACTCCGCTGGTCGAATTGACCAATCAAGGAATTCAGGTGGGTCTCTTAATGTTGCCTTTAATGTCTCTGCGGGCGGAAATATTTCTGTCAAACCTTCTCAAAAATCGATTAATAACACAAAAGAAACAAAGAAAGCTCATCATGTTTCAACAGAAAAGAAACAGAAAAAAGGAAATTCTTTATTTGCAGCTTTATTGGCTCTTTTCAGTGCTTTCTGTGTAAGCATTGGTTTTAAATAAAGCATTTCTTTATATATACAAAACAAAAGACTTTATAATATCTGAAGTGGGTGAACTCCTTTCTGATGATTTATAGAGTCTTTTTGATTGCATGAAAAAAACCTCATAGTTTAGATCTTTTGTCTAACTTGTGAGGTGTAACTCAGTAAATTCTTTTGTGCTTTTTATTATTCAAGTTTACGCAGAGTCATTAGCCTTCAAGGGGGATAAAATTTCCTACAATTAATCCAATGATTCGAGGATTTTCATCATAAGGAGCAAATTTATCAGCGTATTTCTTGTTGAGAGAAACAAGACGAAGGCCCGTTTCTTCACGGTAGACCTTTTTTATATAGGTTTGTCCATCCCAATCAATCGCATAAATGGCGCCATCATAATCAAATCCTGTTTGTTTAATAAGGGCAACTTCACCATTGAGAAAAATAGGTTCCATTGAATCTCCAAAGATCCAAGACGCAAAATCGTGATCAATTTCTTCGTCATAAAAAACGGTATCAAAATTGCCATCACCAAAATAGGAATAGCCTGTGCCTGCTGATAATTTTTCGTAAACTCTGTAGGGATAACGTTTATTTTTCATTAGATTCCTTTCCTTATCTTGTTGTTCTAGTAAATGCTGTGAGTATTTTAAGGTTTTAGTTTTATTGCTTTCATTCAAACGGGTATAAATTTCGACAATATCGTGCTGTGATAAAAAGTAAGCAGAATCAACCTTTAATAAGTGAGCCAATTTATCTAAGTTTTTTTGATTTGGCTTTGTTTTGCCAATTTCCCAGTTAAAATAAGAAGGTCGGCTAATTCCTAATTTATCAGCTGTTTGTGCTTGCGAAAGACCAAGTTTTTTTCGTCTTTCTTTTAATTTTTGACTTGAAAACATATACTCCTCATAATTAGTTTATAAACTAATTATGAGTTTATCATTTTTAACTAGTAAAAGCAAGTAAGAATGACTTTTATTTATATCATTGTTTTTGTCTGATTAACACTTTAAATTGAAATTCAGAGCTTTTTATAAAAAACGTCGAAATGGCCTTGCAATAAAAAGGTTTATTTGTTATACTGATTTGGTGCTGTAAAAATCAGCCTTTAGCTTTGATACAAGAGGTTGCGATACGCTCGGTTGCATTGCCACGCAAAAGCCTGTCGGTTTTCTTGTGGAGCTAGCCTATTATTTTAAATAGACGAGAGGAGAAAAGATGGCAAACAAAAAAATCCGTATCCGTTTGAAAGCTTACGAACACCGTACACTTGACACAGCGGCAGAAAAAATCGTAGAAACAGCGACTCGTACAGGTGCAAGCGTTGCTGGTCCTGTACCACTTCCAACTGAACGCAGTCTTTACACAGTTATTCGTGCGACTCATAAATACAAAGATTCTCGCGAACAATTTGAAATGCGTACTCACAAACGTCTGATTGATATTGTGAACCCAACGCAAAAGACAGTTGATGCGCTTATGAAACTTGATCTTCCAAGTGGTGTAAACGTAGAGATTAAACTTTAATCAGATATTAAGAACCAGTTCAAACGGAATTGAACACGGGCTAAACTCTACGTAAAAAAGATAAAATCGCCTAGGCTTGTCGAGCCGTCATCGATTTTCCTATTTTCACATTGAGTTTGACGCCCTTAGTATCTTAATTTTGAGCACAAAAAACGCTCGTTAAAAACTTTTTTGAGCATAAAAAACGCTCATAAAAAACTTTTTAAATAATTTAAGTAAAGGAAATATTTTCTCATGACAAAAGGAATCTTAGGGAAAAAAGTGGGAATGACTCAAATCTTCACTGAATCTGGTGAATTTATCCCTGTTACTGTCATCGAAGCAGCTCCAAATGTTGTGCTTCAAGTTAAGACTGTTGAAACAGACGGTTACGAAGCAGTTCAAGTTGGCTTTGATGATAAACGTGAAGTATTGAGCAACAAACCTGCCAAAGGCCATGTGGCAAAAGCCGACACAGCTCCTAAGCGCTTCATTCGTGAATTTAAAAACATTGAAGGCTTAGAAGTTGGACAAGAAATTACAGTCGAACAATTCGAGGCTGGTGATGTTGTTGATGTTACTGGTACAACTAAAGGTAAAGGTTTCCAAGGTGCCATTAAACGCCATGGTCAATCACGTGGCCCTATGGCTCACGGTTCTCGTTATCACCGCCGTCCAGGTTCAATGGGACCTGTAGCACCTAACCGTGTATTCAAAGGTAAAAACCTTGCTGGACGTATGGGAGGTAACCGCGTAACGGTCCAAAACCTTGAAGTCGTTCAAGTTGTTCCAGAAAAAAATGTTATCCTTATCAAAGGTAATGTGCCAGGTGCTAAGAAATCTCTTATCATCATCAAATCAGCAGTTAAAGCTGCTAAATAATAAAGAAAGGGGAAATCAGTTAACATGGCAAACGTAAAACTATTTGACCAAACTGGTAAAGAAGCTGGTGAAGTAACACTTAACGACGCTATCTTCGGTATCGAACCAAATGAATCGGTAGTATTTGATGTTATTATTAGCCAACGTGCTAATCTTCGCCAAGGTACTCACGCGGTTAAAAATCGTTCTGCAGTATCAGGTGGTGGACGTAAACCATGGCGTCAAAAAGGAACTGGACGTGCACGTCAAGGTTCTATCCGTGCACCGCAATGGCGTGGTGGTGGTGTTGTTTTTGGACCAACTCCACGTTCATATGGCTATAAACTTCCACAAAAAGTTCGCCGTCTCGCCTTAAAGTCAGTTTATTCAGCAAAAGTTGCTGATGAAAAATTTGTAGCTGTAGATGCTCTTTCTTTTGAAGCTCCAAAGACCAAAGAATTTGCTACAGTACTTGCTGCACTTAATGTTGATTCAAAAGTACTTGTTATTCTTGAAGAAGGTAATCAAGCTGCTGAGTTGTCAGCTCGTAATCTTCCAAATGTCAAGGTTGCTACCGCAGCAACTGCAAGTGTTCTTGATATCGTAAACAGCGACAAACTTCTTGTTACTAAAGAAGCAATCTCTAATATCGAGGAGGTTCTTGCATAATGAATTTGTACGATGTAATCAAAAAACCTGTTGTTACTGAAAAATCAATGCATGCTCTTGAAGAAGGTAAGTATACATTTGAGGTTGACACTCGCGCTCATAAACTTTTAATTAAACAAGCTGTTGAAGCGGCCTTTGATGGTGTCAAAGTAGCAAGTGTCCGTACAGTAAACGTAAAACCAAAGCAAAAGCGCGTTGGCCGTTATACAGGTTTTACAAGCAAAACGAAAAAAGCTATCATCACTCTTACAGCTGATTCTAAGACAATTGACTTGTTTGCAGCTGCTGAGGCAGAATAATCTAAGGAGGAAATAACGTGGGTATTAAAGTTTACAAACCAACGACAAATGGCCGTCGTAATATGACTTCTTTGGATTTCGCTGAAATTACTACAAGCACACCTGAGAAATCATTACTTGTTTCATTAAAAAACAAGGCTGGCCGTAACAATAACGGTCGCATTACTGTTCGTCATCAAGGCGGCGGACATAAACGCCATTACCGTCTAATTGATTTCAAACGTAATAAAGATGGCGTTGAGGCGGTTGTTAAGACTATTGAATACGATCCAAATCGTTCGGCTAACATTGCGCTTATTCACTATACGGATGGTGTAAAATCCTATATTGTTGCTCCGAAAGGTCTTGAAGTAGGCCAACGTATCATTTCAGGCTCCGAAGCTGATATCAAAGTGGGGAACGCTCTTCCGCTTGCTAATATTCCAGTTGGTACATTCATTCATAACATTGAATTGAAACCGGGTAAGGGTGCTGAACTTATTCGGGCAGCTGGAGCTTCTGCTCAAGTGCTTGGACAAGAAGGCAAGTATATTCTTGTTCGTTTGCAATCAGGTGAAGTTCGTATGGTTCTTGGTACTTGTCGTGCTACAGTTGGTGTTGTTGGAAATGAACAACATGGGCTTGTTAATTTTGGGAAAGCAGGACGCAGCCGTTGGAAGGGTATTCGCCCGACAGTCCGTGGTTCTGTAATGAACCCTAACGATCACCCACACGGTGGGGGTGAAGGTAAGGCACCGGTTGGACGTAAAGCGCCATCTACTCCTTGGGGTAAACCTGCGCTTGGTCTTAAAACACGTAACAAGAAAGCTAAATCTAACAAACTTATTATTCGTCGTCGTAACGAAAAATAGGTTAATCACTTAAAAAACTTAAACATCCGCCAGCTCGGTAATCTGTATTTCTAATACAGATAGGCCGCTGTGGTACTATATTTAAAGGAGAAAATTACAAAATGGGACGTAGTCTTAAAAAAGGCCCTTTCGTTGATGAGCATTTGATGAAAAAAATCGAGGCTCAAGCTAATGACGAAAAGAAAAAAGTAATTAAAACTTGGTCACGTCGTTCAACGATTTTTCCAAGTTTCATTGGATACACAATCGCAGTTTATGACGGACGTAAACATGTTCCTGTTTACATTCAAGAGGACATGGTAGGTCACAAGCTTGGTGAGTTTGCACCGACTCGTACTTACAAAGGTCATGCAACTGATGATAAGAAAACACGTCGTTAATTAGGAGGAGGACACAATGGCAGAAATTACTTCAGCTAAAGCAATGGCTCGTACAGTCCGTGTTTCACCTCGTAAAACACGTCTTGTGCTTGATCTTATTCGTGGTAAGAGCGTTGCTGACGCAATCGCAATCTTGAAATTCACTCCAAACAAAGCTGCTCGTATTGTTGAGAAAACTCTTAACTCTGCTGTCGCAAATGCAGAAAATAACTTTGGTTTGGAAAAAGCTAATTTGGTCGTATCTGAAACTTTCGCAAACGAAGGACCAACGATGAAACGTTTCCGTCCGCGTGCGAAGGGTTCAGCTTCACCAATCAATAAACGTACAACTCACGTTACTGTAGTTGTAGAAGAAAAATAAGGAGGTAAAATCGTGGGTCAAAAAGTACATCCAATTGGTATGCGTGTCGGTATCATTCGTGATTGGGATGCAAAATGGTATGCTGAAAAAGAATACGCGGATTACCTTCATGAAGATCTCGCAATCCGTAAATTCATTCAAAAAGAGTTGGCTGACGCCGCAGTTTCAACTATTGAAATTGAACGTGCAGTCAATAAGGTAAATGTTTCCCTTCATACTGCAAAACCTGGTATGGTTATCGGTAAAGGCGGAGCAAATGTCGATGCTCTTCGTGCTCAACTTAACAAATTGACTGGAAAACAAGTTCACATTAATATTGTTGAGATCAAATCACCAGATCTTGATGCTCACCTTGTTGGTGAAAATATTGCTCATCAGCTTGAGCAACGTGTTGCTTTCCGTCGTGCTCAAAAGCAAGCAATCCAACGTACTATGCGTGCAGGAGCTAAAGGAATTAAAACTCAAGTATCGGGTCGTTTAAATGGTGCGGACATCGCACGTAGCGAAGGATATTCAGAAGGAACTGTTCCACTTCACACACTTCGTGCGGATATCGATTATGCTTGGGAAGAAGCTGATACGACTTATGGTAAGCTTGGTGTTAAAGTTTGGATTTACCGTGGCGAAATTCTTCCAGCTCGTAAAAACACTAAAGGAGGGAAATAACAAATGTTAGTACCTAAACGTGTTAAACATCGTCGTGAATTCCGTGGAAAAATGCGTGGTGAAGCTAAAGGCGGTAAGGAAGTAGCTTTTGGAGAATATGGTCTGCAAGCTACAACTAGTCACTGGATTACTAATCGTCAAATTGAGGCTGCTCGTATCGCTATGACGCGTTACATGAAACGTGGTGGTAAAGTTTGGATTAAAATCTTTCCTCATAAGTCCTACACTGCTAAGGCCATCGGTGTACGTATGGGATCTGGGAAAGGTGCTCCAGAAGGTTGGGTCGCACCAGTTAAGCGTGGAAAAATCATGTTTGAAATTGCTGATGTTCCAGAAGAAGTTGCCCGTGAAGCTCTTCGCCTTGCAAGCCACAAATTACCAGTTAAAACTAAATTCGTAAAACGTGAAGCAGAATAAGGAGAAAACATGAAACTTCAAGAAATTAAAGATTTTGTTAAAGAGCTTCGTGGTCTTTCTCAAGAAGAACTTGCTAAGAAAGAAAACGAACTTAAGAAAGAACTTTTCGATCTTCGTTTCCAAGCTGCAGCAGGTCAACTTGATCAAACTGCCCGTTTGAACGAAGTGAAAAAGCAAATTGCACGTGTTAAAACCGTGCAAGCAGAAACGAAAGAATAGATTGGGAAAGGAAAAATCTAATGGAACGTAAACAACGTAGAACGCTAGTTGGTCGTGTTGTGTCTGATAAAATGGACAAAACAATCACAGTTGTAGTTGAAACTAAACGTAACCACCCAGTCT
>ERZ773060.12-NODE-12-length-149767-cov-13.7446_pt1 | contig 149767 bp, 173 predicted proteins | sample MGYA00580628_ERZ773060 | MGnify/ENA primary metagenome ERZ773060 (study PRJEB29015, sample SAMEA2738019) | human oral metagenome | biome: human oral; feature: human-associated habitat; material: dental | place: China | collected 2045 ... | reverse complement strand
AGCTTGTAAAGGCGAACCTTTCGGCTGTATCGCCGAGTTCCTTTGGCTTTAGTGCCAAGAGGAATCACAGCTCTTTATGGCGGGGAGGATCTCAAAACAAGAACTTTGCAAATTACATATTCTGGCGGCTAACTAAGACGCCAGTTTTGGTAGTCAAACTGGATACCAAAGAAAATGAGATTATCATTGGCTGCAATGAAGATGGCTATCAAGTCTTTTCGCCATCAGCAGCAGCGCCAATTACTAGAGATTTCAAACAAGTAAAAGAGCTTGTTAAGGAAGAAAAGCTGAAGCCAAACAAGCCAGAAATCCATAAAGCGCTGAAGTTGGCTAAACAAATCGTGTCAAAATCAGATGGAAAGGTTTATCTTACCTTATTCGATGATGAAGACTTTGTGGATATTCACTTTACCCACAAAGCAGATAAATCTGGCAATATATTCAGGATTATGGTTTATGAAGACCGTTTCCTGCTTCGTTACACTTACGAAGAGAAATACTCGTTCGTTGAGATTAAAACTTATAAAGAAATCTTTCTGTATGTTCATCTCATGGTTAACAAACAAGAGATTATTTCCTTTGATAAATTCAAGAAACAGCTTGGCGCAGTTCTTGATAACATGCCAGTTGGACAGTTTTCTATCACGCCAACATCATTCTACGTGCAACCATATATTGAAGGAACTGATGTAAGGCAAATTCTTGTTTCATTTGGCAGAAACAACAATGCTTTCATCACTTCAAACTTTTATTATGGTGCTAAAATTCTGCCAGATAGCCAGCTTAATAAGGCTTTTTCCAAGGTAGAAGGCATCTTCAAAGAGCAGAATGAGAACAAAAAGGTTTTCTTGAAAGCTCTACCAATTCTTGAAGAAGCAATCAGCATTTATAAACATTTGATAGGTAAAATCAAAGTTTACTTTTCACAACAAGAGTACAACAAAAATGGCTTTGTTCAGATAGCAATATACCCGCTTGCTAATAGTGACGAAGAAGCCTTCACACTACGATTTAATGCTAATGGAATCATTGACATTACTAATGATGGTGCTTCCATAAGCGAACTTCACCACGAGCTTCTTAACAGCCATTTCCGCCTATACAAGAAAGGAGTAACAAATTGAACATTAAAGAATTACAGCTAATGATGGCTAAAGACGCTAACATTGACGAAACCGAACTTTCCCATGAATCATTGCGTACACCATCTCTTTATACCAAGTACGCCAACATCCGTTATGACCTTGAAATGCAGCTAGCTGAACTGTATGAAGAACAGAACAAAACCAAGTTAAGGCTTTCTGATTATTACTTAGGCAAAGCTGATGATGAAGTGTACAAGGAAAAGCCCAAGAAGATTAAAGTGCTTAAAACCGATGTTGATACATACATCAAAGGCGATGACGAGTACAACGAACTCTACAAGAAAGTAAGACAAGCTGAAGCTATCCTGAAACAAGTAGAGGATTTCCTGAAACAAATCTCATCAAGAGGCTTCTACATCAAGAACGCCATTGACTATCAGAAGTTCCAAAATGGGGGCTATTAAACGTGGCAGAACCTAAAGATTTTGACATTATCAAAACGGATGACTGGACGCTTAAACTAAAGTTTGACTTAAAGAATAAAAGGCTACTGAAATTCATTGATTTCCTTTACAACCACTACACTTACGAAGTGGAACAGAACAAGGAAATGAAGAGGAAGAAATATGGCTATGTTCCCATCAAGAGAATGTTTCATAAGCAGGGCTACAAAATGCCCTGTAAACTTGTTTGGGACTTGTTAAAAGTCTTAAAAGCAAATGGCTTTACTTTTAACGTTGACCCTGAACTTGTTAAACACAATGAGAAAGAATGGGTTGAAACCGCTTACAATAACTTCCTGAGAGATGACTTCAAAGGGCATTTCCAGCCCCATCCTCACCAAGAAAAAGCCATTAAGTCATTCCTTTATCGCAAGAATCTCTTCTGTACAATAGCTACTTCAGGCGGCAAGTCATTTATCATTTACGCTTTAGCTGGCATTCTGTTAAGAGAACAACTGAAAGCTAAAACCAATCCGCTAAAGAAAGTGTTGATAATCACGGATTCAGTAACTTTGGTAGAACAGCTTAAAGCAGATTTCCTTTCCTACACCAAGAAAGAGAAGTTCTGGCAGGATAAAATCAAGGCTATTCACGGTAAGTCAAAGGATTCAAAGTATGATGAATCTGGGCTAATCTTCATCTCTACGTATGGCTCAATGAAAGAAGACGATGAATACTTCAAACAGTTTGATACTGTAATCATTGATGAAGGGCATAAAGCCACAACGCCATCAATAACAGCAATTCTTGAGAAATGCTGGCATTGTAATTACATCTTTGGTATGACTGGCTCATTACCTTCTAATAATGAATCCCGCTTGAATACATTGAAACTGTTCTCTGACATTCTGCCCATTATCAAAGCCAAAGAACTTATTGAGAACGGGCAAGCGACACCAGTTAATATTGAAATTGTTACGTTAAAACATACATTTAGACCTGTTTTTGAAGAGTACAAAGACTTCCAGTCTTACTACGCTAATGACAAAAAGCGCCTAGAGTTTATAGCCAATGATTTAATCAGCAAGAACACAAACACCATTGCGCTATTCATCAGAAGGGCATATGGCACAAATCTTTACGAAGAAATCAAACGACAAGTTAATGAAAAAGGCTTAAACATTAACGTAGAATACGTTGATGGTGAAGTATCAGCGGATGAAAGAATCCGCATTAAAGACATGTTTGCTGATGGCGAAAACACTATTGTTGTCGCTTCTTATAAAACAATGGCAACTGGTGTAAACGCGCCAAATCTAAGAGTTTTAGCTCTTGCACAGCCCATGAAAGCTGAAGTTTCATTGATTCAGGCATTAGGAAGAACCATAAGAAACTGTAAAGGCAAAGACAAAGCCTACATTCTGGATTACGTTGATTCTTACGGATGGGGCTATAGACATGGGCAAGAAAGAGTTAAACTCTACAAATCAGAAGGGCATAATTGGACGAGAAGGAGTGAAACAATTTGAATAAGACAAAGAACAACATTTTTAGTGTTTTATCTGGCTATCAACAAGAAGAAAATGGCACATTGACTATTGGCTCTAAAATCATTAAACGCATTATTCCCATCACACAAAACGCCTTCTACGTTTGTGTAGATAGGGATGAAATCAACTTCAGGAAAATCAAAGACGCTGATGTTTTAGTGCTTGATTTCTTGCCAGATTTTGATATTATCCGGGAAGATTTCAAAGTGCTTTATAAGGGCTATAAATTCTATTATGAAGCCAACGAACTTTGGCTACATTATCAGGTTGCTGTTAGCCTTGCAGAAGAAGTGATAGAACAGGAAGATGAAAAAGAATAAAAGAAAGCTGGCTTAATCGCCAGCTTCTTTATTCACCATGCTTCTAGCAAGGGCTTTTTGAATGGCTTCATCTTCAGCCTCTTTACCAGTTTCCCCGCCACCATTAACATTCTCATCCCGCCAAGCTGAATACATTCGCCCTCTACCATAATAATCGTCATCATCGTAATGCCCTTTGTTATTAGCGTACTTAAGGCTTATCCATTTACTTACAGCGGAATTACCGCCGATAACGCCTAGAAAGAATAACCAAAGTTCCGGCAAGTATTCTGGCGGATGCTCAGAAAAGTTAATCTTTATAAATGAAATCGTGCCTACCAAGTATGCTATATTGCTCCAAAATTTAGTATGGCTGATTTTTCCGCTTCCATGTGATTCAAACATTTCCGCCAAATCCAAACCATGAATAGCTTTCAGCAGAATGAAAGCAAGAATGACAGTAAGCCCTACTGAAAAGGCTTTGTCAAGGGTTAGATTGGCAAGAAAGGTGAGAAAAGATTCCAACATAACAAACACAAATCTTTTAAGTTATTGATTTTTCAAGGAGTATTTAATATGTGCATTATGAATACAGGCAAAGCCCAGCTGCAACGGGGCTATTACAATAACGACGGGCGTGCTGTTGTCATTCCAATCCTTCCTAAAGAAACTTATAAAGAAGTAAGTGGCAAAACTGATATGTTGGTTGACACTACACATTGGTTCTTTAACGCCTATCCTTTGTTTCATTCCAAGAATAAACCTAGAGAAAAATGGGAAATCACACTAATGAAAACAGGGGTTATTCTTAAGTTGGCTACAGAATGCCTTGAAAACATTAGAGAGTACAGAACCATTAAGAACTATAAAGAAGCTAATAAATGGTATGAAAAATTGAAGAATCTTGGTTATGATTATGACACGGTGTTTGGTACTTGGCATAGGCTATAAAATGCCTCTAGAACGCTCTGAATGGCTTTCTAAGACGTTAAAACTCTTACCCAGTAGGTTACCCTTAGGATTTTACCCAAATTCAACAATTCTAATAAAATCAATAACTTACTTATATTAGTAAAATCTAATATAAAGCCTTAAAACGCGATTTAGAAGCCTTGTTTTAGAAACAAAGAAAGCCCTCATTTCAGAGGGCTTTAATGATTAAGATGATAAGGCGCTACCGTATTCGCTTCTAAAAAACTTCCAAATAATTTTGAAAACGCCTGAAAAACCGTGAAAAATTTTGAAAAATTCTGAGAATTTTCTGAAAAAAACCTAAAAAGGCGTGCTTCAGGGGTGTCGCCTCCTCCCATGCCCTATTCCTATCCCAGTTTTCTTATTGAGAACCCTTCCCATTCCCTTTTGGTGATTGGAATGGAAGTCATTCTCATTCGCCTGAAACCTATCTGATAATGATTCGCAAGTGGCATGGATAGCTTGCAAACGTTAAGGTTTCAGGTGGTGATTATATCAAAGCGATATAATCGCAAGAAAACTAAGAAACCCTATTGTTATAGAACCGCTAACAGACTAGACTTATAATTTACCGGCTTGATACTATTGCCACAAGCTATAAACGCCAATTGGATAGAGTAGCGTGTATAGCCTGATTGATAAACATATGGCGAGCAAAAATGCGAGCCTGTTATCTATCCGCGTTATGTGGCGCATTGTAGGGTAGCTCAAAAATTGCGATGGTTAAAAATCAGAAATGCAAGCCCTTTTTAATTAACATATAGTTAATGGCAATTTTCTCGAATCTGTGTTATATGGCGCGTCGAATGCCATTAAACGCCAATCACAAAAACAGCAAAATGTAAATTACAGAATGTTAATTGACAATGCCGTTAAATTGTGGCTGCTATCCATGAACCAATCATAAACCGCGCTGAAAAACAAGTATTGCCAAACAGCAAAAACTATGTTATAGGCGTGATGATTAGCAAAACCGAAAACATAAAACAGCTATTGACAAACGCATGGAAATGTTATAGACGCGCGTTTGTCCTTATATATAGGCGTTGTTGGGCAGGGCAGAGGTCAATAAAATCAAAGACTTATGAAAAAGTCTAAGAACAGCAAAATTAAAAACGCAACAAAAACAAAGACAAACGAAAAAAGAAGAAAAGAATGTGAAAAAGCGCTTGCAATGGTTGGCAGATAAGCTATAATGCGCCCAACAAAAGGAAACAGGTTATCGCCTAGCATTCCGCGAAAGGATAACCATCAAAAAAAGAGAGAAAAATTATGGCTACTATTGTTAAAAGTATTGATTCTGCTACAGAATTAAGAGACGAGTTTGCGGCTTATAACCGCGACCAATATCCGTATGCGGTTTATGAGGCGCTTATTGATTTTTTCGATGAATGTTATACGGAAGAAAGCCCGTTTCGGCTAGACGTCATTGGCTTATGCTGTGATATTCAACAAATCGACGAGGACGATTTAGAAGATGATGCCATTGACGAAGATGATTACGACGAAGACGGCAACGCCGATGAAGACGCCGTAATCGCCGCGCTTGAGGAAAAAGCCAGCGTGCAAGGCTGTTTTCTTTGGGCAGGAATAAAAGACGAAAAACCAGTCGCTTATTACATTTAATAAGTGCCTATATAAACATCATTCCGGCGGCGTAACCCGCGCCGCCATATAAACAAACTTAGCAAAATTCCAGAATTTTTTATTTGATTTTTCTGGAATTTTGCAAAGAATATCAAAAACATAAAAGAGAGAAAACATGGAAAAGATACAAACAGCCGTTTTATTCATTACCTTAGCAGCATTTTGCCTTCTAATTGGCTATTCTTTGGGAATGGTGCACTGGTAACAAAATCAGGCGCTTAGTAAATTTTTCAGAAAAAGACTTTACAAGACTTTACAAGACTAGAAAAATTTACTATAATGCGCACATCGAAACAAGCAAAGAGCGCTTTCCTTGAAATAAATCAGCTTTTCGCCTTTGCAAACAAAACCTAGGAAATAAACCATGAAACCCTTACCTTATAAAACCGTTTTAGACGTTAAATTTAGCCAAAATTTTAGCTATGACAATGATTTAGCGCGGATATTATCAAAGACGAAAAGCGCCTGCCATATTCACAAAGCGACCGTGAATTATTAGTGGAAAAGGCGAGAGAATGGCTCAATGAAAATGTTAAAGAAAGTCTTGATTATGAATATTAAATGGAGCAATAAAATGAAGTTTCAAACTTACGGGAAAGAAAACAACGTAACACGTTTTGCAAGTCGTAAACAAGCTAAGAAATGGGAGCGCAAATGCGAGAACGAAAAAGAGTACCAGACAAAGCGCCTTCAATATTGATTTATCATCTTGTTGTGTATTCCCTCTTAACGATTATCTTTTACGCCTTCTTGTTCACTATCTTGATAAACGTTAAAACCTTAATAGAATTAAGCGCTTATTAAAATTTTTGAAAATCCTCTTTACAAACTCTCAAAAATTGCTATAATGCGCACATTGAAACAACACAAACGTCTTTTCACGGCTTCCGCTTTTACGTTTGTAAACAATCCTCAAACGGTAAAACCATGAATACTTCAAAAGAAAACGTACTCTTTACAATCCGCTTCCCTGATATTGTGGAATATTCTATCGTAGAATTTATGGCAGAAACGGAAATACAAAACCAAAACGACCATGCGTGGCAATTAGCGCATGAAGGCTTAACAAACGCCGCCGCTATTCCTGAATCTGTACAAAATGCGCTGGATGAATATCAAGCGCAAAATGAAGATTTAGACTGTGGCAAATATACTTACGCCTTGCGCAAAATGTTTGCAAGTGCTGTATTATATGCGATGCTGGAATATAAAAATTATTATGTAAATAACGAAACGAAGGAAAGAGTTTTCCCAGAATGGCGCGCTTGTGAAGGCTGGATTTACATTGATATTCCGGAAAGCGCAAAGCCTTATTTGCATCATTGGCTCATTGCCGCGATGGAAGAAGAAAGCGATGTTATCGGCGAAATGGCAATGCTATTATTTGTTGCGGATAATCCTTGCTATTTGTTGCCAGAAACGCCGGAAGAATTAGCGGATTATCTGGAATTAGAAAAAGAGCCTTTCCCGGATTGTTCAGAAAGTAGCACGCCAGATTTACATTATGATTACTTTGAAGAATCCATTATTCGCTGGATTGAAGATAATGTAAGCTACGATTTAATCGAACAATGCAATGCTAATAAGGCGGCGCTGTTTGATTTATACGACGCTTTAATTAAAGCCAAAGAAGAAAGCCTTTAATTAAATTTCAAACAATGAAACAAGGCAAGCGCCTTTTCACGGAATAAACCGCTTTTACGCTTGCCACAATTCAAAACTAAACCCTTAAAGGTGAAAAAAAATGAGTATTTACGCAATCGTTATTATCAAACAAAACGGCAAGTATATGATGCAATTGGGAACATTTGCCGTCATGCCTATTGACGGACGTTACGGTTTTCGCCGCCAATACGAAGAAGGTACAAAACTGGCGGAAAGAGAAAAGAAACTATGCGACAATGTAGTCGGCTTTGTAATATATCGCGGGCATTTGCGTGATATGCCAGATTTTGACAATCTAAAAGAAAATGAATTTTACAAAATCTGGGAGGATGAATAATGAACAAGAAACCTGAATTTAACGCTTCATGTTTTGTTAAAGCTGAATGCGAAGCCGATACCATTATGCTTTACGGTATCAATATAGAAGTCGATTATGGAGTTACAGAACATTATGAATTCTGTGCTTTAGAAAATGTAGAAAATGATATTAACAATTCTTTTGAAGACGTTTATTGGGCGGATTTATATTTCCATGAAAACAAGCCTTATTTCAATGGCAAAAGATGGGTAAGCGAAAGCAAAATTTATATTGGTAGTTTGCTTTTTAGAAATGAAGAGCCTGATATAGAACATTCCCTTTTCAATTTAATCGAAGAGGAGTATGTATAAATGAAAAAGCTAATTATCAACGGTGAAACCGTAAACTACATTCAGCCTCATAAATCCCAAAACATCGCGCAAGCCTTACAAGCCAATATTCCAGACTTAGAAACATTCCCTAAATCATGGCTAAATTTTCATAAAGCAGGTGATTCAAAAATGTGGCGCGAAAATCTGAAAACCATGATTGAGGATTACGCCAAAGAAAAAGGGCAAAAAGTCTATGTTAAGTTTTCGGCTATTCATTCTAATGGCGCTTACTCAATAAATGCGGTTTTCTTTGTACCAGACGCCATAGCGCTAAATCTGGAAACGCAAGCGGAATTATTTAAGGCGCTTACCAACAAAGGAAAACACAAAGCCACAATTAGCCGCTATGTAAAACAATTTAGCGCTAAAGTCTATCAGGACGCTAAACATACCGCTAAATTTAACGCCACGATTGCAAGCCTTGAAAGTCTTAGACTTGCTAAACGTCTGATTACAGAACAACGGCTGATTAACGCTTTGCGTAGTAACGCTAATTACCTTGTTTGATAAACTAGCCTAATATCTTCTTAGAAAGCGCCTTTAACAGGGCGCTTTCTTTATTTCTTCAATGAAAACAACAAAGAAGCAAAAATTTTGAAAAAGCGCTTGCATCTTTCCAGATTTTCGCTATAATGCGCACATTCCCGAAAGCAAAGGGAATAACCAAACAAACCTAACAGGAGCAAAACCATGAAAACCATGTTACAGAAAACAGATGAAGCTAACGCCGCAGATTACCGCTTTGAGCGCTTTGGGGAAAGTACCAAACGCGAAAGGCTGGAATACAAGGGCAGCACATCGCATTATGATTGTTGGAGCCATTACCATTTACGCGAAACGCTAAATGGCGATGAGTTTGGCTGGTGTTTAGACATCATCGAAGTAAACCACAAAGACGGCGCAAAAACTCTAAGCGCTAGAATATTAGATGGAAACGCGCGCCGCTATCTGCGCCACAATATCCCTTACACAAATGACTATGAAGCCATAGTAAAGGAAACGCTGGAAGATTGGAACAATATCCGGGGTTAAAACAAAAGAGAAGAGAAAGGCTGGTGTAATAGCTAGCCTTTCAAAGAGAAACCAAAAAGAGAAAACAAACCATGAAGGAAATAGAAAAATATCGCCACAGCATCCAGCTAGAAACCGACTTTATTTCTGTAGCTATATTGCGAAGCTCAAAGAAGAAATGCAACAAAGAAGGAAAAACTTTTTACTATTATGATGTTACAGATTTTCCCAAAAAACAAGAAAGGCTACATTTTAATTAACGAAAGCCGTAATGAAAAGAGTATTAAACAAGCCTTTGCGCGCATCCATAGAAAGATGATGGAGCGGCACAATTTAAGGCTTATCGGTGAAAGCCTAGTACATTAAAGAACCGGGAAAGAAGGGCGCTAACCGCAGCGCCTTTTCTTTTGTCTTCATAAATTCATAAACCTTTGATTTTACTCAATAATAACGGCTTCACCAAACGGCTTCTAAGGCGTTAAAATGTCCTACCCTTACTCTTCCTATTCCATGCCCTCTTTTAAGCCTTTAGAAATCCTTATAGAAAGGCGCTTTCTCAAAGCCTTCATTTTCTGTTTTCCCTTTTCTCTCAATAGCTTACAAACGCCTTAAATCCAGATTGCGCCGATGTAATAGAAACAAAAAACTAGACGCCTTATAATGCGCGCAACGAAAAGGGAAAGGCTTAACACATAAAGCAATCCAAAGCAAGCGCAACAATCTTGTTGCAAAGGCTGAAGAAGGCGGAATGCGAAGAGCCTAACCATTTAGAAGCGTAGGAAATGGGCGCGCCTTTCCTATATAACCTTTAACCTTTAGCCTTTGTGTTTTATAAATGACGCTTGCTAGTTTATAGGATACAAAGAGAAAGCCAAAATGAGAAAGACGGGATACAAAGAACAAAAACAAAATCCTGTTTCTCTCAAAGAAGAAAGGGAAAGCCACAAAGAACAAGAATAAAGGCTTTCTCTTAGGAAGGTGGCGATGATGTTTTGATATAGTTTATCATTGCTTGTTTGTTGATAATTGCTATCATTTCCTTTCTTATGGAAATGGTTGCAAATGAGAGTGTTTCTCAATTATCAAGAAGCTGTAAAATGGTGGCGGTAAAATCCGAGACGGAGCAGAGGGCGCGCCTGCCAAAATTCCCGCCAATATTCAACCACTTTTTCTCCGGTAAAATTCGGAATTTTTCAAAATTTCTCATCCATTTTCAGAATTTTTCAAAATTTCTCATTCAATTTTAGGAGTTTTCAAAATGTTAAATCTTCATGCTGTTGTTGATGTCAATTTCCATGATTACGTCATTCCTGTTCCCACAGTTTACTTGAAATGGGGCAAATGGATAGCAATGAATAGTGATGGTTTTGTGAATATCTTTGATAGAAAGCCAACACTTATAGATGGCACTTGGCAAGTAACCAAACTGCCCGGCGAAACACAACCAATGATGGCGGCAATCGCTATGATGGATATTGTAGAAGATAAAGTTGACGAATGGTTTGCTGATAGCCTTGTTGAAATCATTTTCCCTACGCTTTCACCAGAAAGAATAACGCTTAATCAAATTTATGAAGCGCTTAATGCAATGAAGCCTTCACGCTTTTCATGTCTTGTTGCTGCTGTTACAAGGGAAATTCTGGAGTGGTCAGACTTCAAGATTCTTAAACAGGAAACTGAAGATGGTTCTTCTTACTACGCTTTCAATTATATTGATAATGCTCAGTTTGAAATTTGTTTCTTCAATGAAATTAACAGGATGATTTACAAACTGGGTAACTACACTCTTCTGGTGGATATTGATAAACGAACCGTAATTGAACAATTTCCAGATACCTTTGATAATGGTGTTGTTGAAACAGAATACACTCAAGCCGTTTATAACTCATTTGGCGATATTGTTAAGTTTTCTAAATTGCTTAGCGGTTTCATGGTTCAGGAAAACGAACATTCTAAAGGAGAAATTTTCCAATGAAATTGTATTTGACAGTGAATCGCCAAAAGACATTTCTTATTAAATTTTCAATATGATGGCTTGCATTAAGCAAATGGAGAAACTCGTTTAATGAACAATGCAAATGAAATCTTTTCTATCACCTATGGCTCATTGAGAGTTCAGTTGACCAGTGAACAGAAAGAATGGGCTTCCTACTTAACTGTTAATAAAGCTGGTGAAATTTGTATTCATCAATTCCTGCCAAAGCTCAAGGATGGGCTTTGGCAATCTTCAGGAAAAGTTGAAGCCGTAGGTAAATCACAACAAAACGGTGTGCCAGAACGCATATGGCTTGACACCCACTCTGATAAACCTGTTGCCAAACTTTGCGGACAATTCTGATTCAGGAAGTCATTTAGCGACATTAACCGCTTGTTTAATGATTGCCTCATAGACGGGAACATTGACGAACTTTCTGTGTTTGTTCATAACGCCATGAATACCATCTTTACAGAGTGCGGCTGTAATGACGGTAAAGACGCTTATCTTGGCTTCTACTTGGAACAAAACCAATACTTGCCCAATACGTTCTACCTGATGCACGCATCATTGCCATACGAAAAGATGAGTTTCAGGATTACTTTTGAGAAGGATGAAGATAATCCATTAGTTTCTTACATTGTCTTTTCTAGTATCGGTGGCCGTGAATATGTAGGGTTCGTAATGGAAACCGATGAATTAAACCCTATAATACACACTTGTCGCAAGGCGGTTTGTTTTCTCAAAGGTGAAAGCAAAACCTTTGAACTTTCAAACAGCCAAACAGCATCTAGGAAACTCAAGAATTGGATAGCTGTGTTGCGTAGCCACATTACTGAATTGGAGAAATTATCTTTATGACATCATCGTTTGAAACAGGAAATCCTCGCCAAGAAGTTCTGGATTTGAAATATGAGATTCTGGAACTTCACAAAGAAATTGCGCTTAGAGAAGAAAACATTGAGGCTTTAGAAAAAGAACTTGAAAACCAAGATTCATACATAGGAAACTTAGAAGATGAACTTGATGAAGCCAATGAAATCGCAGCAGAAAAAGACAAACAGTTGCAAGAAGTCATTGATGAACTTCATGAACTCAGAAGTGCCCATAACAAACTTTTGAAAAAGCACAAAGAAGCCTGTTTTACAGCAAAAACTGAAAAGGAGAAATGAAATGTACTTAAACGAAGATTATAACGAACCCGTAGATAATCATTCCCTTCAAGAGGCTTTACTCAGGCTGAAAGTCAAAGCTAAAGCAATTAACCCCAATAAATCATTCTTTAATTCCTTTATCAAAACCATCTTTCGGGATAATTTTGAAGGTGTTGATGTTCAGAATGTGGATATTGGCTGGTCGGTTGATGAAAATGATGCCGTTCTTATCATTGATGATAGCTACTTCCATGATTCCTACATGAGAATTATTCTTCGTAATGATAATGTTCTCTTTGTAAATGGCTTTATGACTGTAGTTGCAAATGCTGATGGGCTGTTGTTCTATCCTTGCTGGGATGGCGCTGCTAATAAACCTCTTGGCATCATGAAAGAGAAAATGACTTGGCATAATCAGAACGTTGAGATTCATGAGTTTTGCAACGCTGTTAAGGATTTTTACAAGGCTTGGAGAAACGTATAATGAAAGTTCTCAAACGTTTTCCTGCAACAAAAACTGTAACAGTCAAGACGAAATACGGTGATTTTGAAGTGCCATATGCTTTCTGTTCTGATGATGCTGTTTATGTTGCATTAGAACCATATGATGACCTTGAGAAGTATGAGTTTTCAGTTGTATTACTAACTGGCACTTCTCATGACTATGATGGCACTTGGTATCCAGAGTATAACCGCCTTAGAGTTGCTGTTGTGAAATTTACAGAAAAAGAAATTGGTGGTGAACCGGAAAGTGAAGAATGGCACGATTTCATTGATGCTTCTCTTCGCGATGTTTCGCCAGAACTAGATTAACACAAATTTTTGACATTAAGAAAGCCGCCCTGTTAAAGGCGGCTTCTTTTATTCCCTTAGTCTTTAAGGCTTACGGAGACGCACCATCACGGGCATCGCTGTAGGCTTTCAGGATGTCGGTGCTGTCTTCATCGCTGATGGTAGTAGCAGCAGTAACCAGTTCTTCAATTTTGTTAGAAGAATAGGTTTTGTCAGCGCCTTTAGCGGTATCATCAACTTGAACGCCGCCAGTACCACCTGCTTTAGCTTTGCCCAGAACGAAGTTGATAGCAGCTACCAAAGAAGTATTTGCGCTACCATCTTTAATGTCTTGGTGTAAAGTGTCAAGAGAACCAGTAGTACCTTTAAGGGCTTTAATGTCAGCGCCAAAGGCTTGACCAAGTTTTTTAAGGGTTTCTTTAAATGTTGCCATTCTATAATTTTCCTTTCAATTGTTTATGAAATCAGGAAGCTGCTTCTCTATACGCTGCAAGAATATCTTCAACGTCATTATCAGTAAGGATTGGCGTGCTTCCGTTTCCGCCATTCCCACCTTTCAGGCTTTCCAGCCATTCTGTCTCGCTTCCGGTAAAGCCATGCTCCCTAGCAATCTCATAAGCTGATTTGCCCGGTACTCCAGCTTGACCGTAAGCCATGTTGATTAAAAATTCATTGTTTGTTGGTGCATTCATGTAGCTCATTTCTTTCTTCCCTTAGCCTTCCTTTCTATTTGAACAGCCAAATTAAATTGTCTTTATAACCAGAATCTTTGTTGAACCGTACATCAATAGTTTGGTGTTTGTAGCCAGTAAAGTTCTGATAATTTCCAATCTTTTCATTGGTTATGTATTCAAGATATTCAATTATTTCGGTTTTGTCTGATGAGAATAGAATGAAAGGCTGTTTAACAAGGCTCATCATTTTCAGAAAATCCACTACACCAAAAGGCTTCTTGTAATGGCTCTGGTTGGAATTGATATAAGGCGGGTCAAGAACCAAGAGGCATTTCTCTTTGCCAGAGAACATTGGCATGAGTTCTTCATAACTCAAATGTGTAATTTCAAGCCCTTCTAAGTATTCATCAGCGAGCTCATAATTCTTAGAAGTTAATCTTTTGTTGTATGAAAAATTGTAGAAACCTTCTAAACTATCAGCGTTTCTGCCTACGAAAATGAACCAGTTATTGAGACAGGTCAAATCTTTGTAGCCATCAAAATTCTTGATGATTTCTCTTACTTTCTCATTTTCTTCATCTGATAACTTGTGGTCTTTCTTGTGATGTCCTACAACTTCCTGTAGAATTTCTCTTAAGCGGTTTGTATCGGGAATGCCCTTAAGCCTTTCTGTATAACCATCGAAGTCATTGTAGATAACTCTAGCTTTAGGCTTTATTCTCTTAGCTGTATGCGCTAAAAGCCCAGAACCGCCGAATACATCAATAATAGTCCAGCCTTCACCATCGCCTTCTATATTCTGTTCCAGAACCTCAATTAAATGCTTTTGGAAGTAGCGCTTTTGACCTATAAAAGGCAAGGGTGCTTTCTTATGAAGTCTTGAACTCATGGAGTAACATCCATTTCAACTTCAATATTGCCCTTCACAATCGTTTTGTAAAGCCCTACCGAATCAACTATTTGAATGTCATAAATGGCAGTTCTGAACTTCCAGTCTTTGGTTAAAGCATGGGCGAAGAGAATAGCAATTTGGTTTCCACGAACATCAATACCCGCGCCTTCTTTCAAAAGATAAGTATCCTTGCCTTTTGGCTTGATGAGCATTGAAACTGCGTATGAGGAAAGGTCAACGGGCTGGTTGGTTGAATCCAGAATAGTAAACGTAACAGCGGTGTCATCACCACGATAAATTGAAATGTCCTGTGTCAGCATTTTAAGGTTCACTTCTTTATATTCAAATATTGTTTATTTTCTTAATTTATAGGATTAAGAATTTTTAATACATCAATACAAATTCTGGTGCTATACTAAACATAATTAGACAACTTCAAGAGACACATGACTTATAAAGTGCAGAAAATCTTTGTTAATCCAAGACACGCCTTGTTTAAGGTGTTGGATAATTATGCTTTTCTGGCTAAGAATCTTTATAATTCAACACTTTATCGTCATCGTCAGGATTACAAAGAAGGTAAGAAGAAAATTATCTGGAATCTTTTGGTTAATGAGTTTAGAGCTACTAACCAACAGGATTTTAGAGCTATACCATCTAACATGGCTGCTCTAATTGTTAAAGCAGTTGATGAAGAATATAAATCTTGCTTTGCTAAACGTAAAGCTGTTTTGAAAGCCAACCTTCCTCGGTATAAACATAAGTCTGAAGGACGATATAAATTGATTTTTAATAGATGTTTGATTTCAAAGAAAGCACTTGAACGCGGCTACTTGAAATTAGGAACTCCAGATTCTATTAAACAGGAATTGAAATTCAAACTTCCTAAGAATATTGATTACACAACTATCAAAGAAGTAACAGTTACAAAATTTAACGATGGTTACATGGTTATCATCGCGTACAAAATTGAAGATGAAGTTAAACTTAAAGAAAGTAACAACGTTGCTGCTATAGATTTAGGTCTAAGTAATTTAGTTGCTTGTGTAGGCAATAATGAAATGAAACCTTTCTTAATTTCAGGAAAACCGATTAACTCTTTTAATCATGAATGGAATAAGAAAGTTGCTAAATTACGTTCAAAATTAGATACATCGAAAGATGAAGGAGAAAAGAAAGCACTAAAAGATAAAATCAATAAATTAAATCGAAAACGAAACTTCAAAGTAGATGATTATCTTCATAAGACAAGTCGTTTGTTAGTAAATCATTTAGATTCCAACCAGATTGACTCCCTCATTGTTGGTTATAACCAAGGTTGGAAACAAGATATTAACTTAGGTAAGAAGACTAATCAGAAGTTTTGTAGTCTGCCGTTTTATAAGTTACTTCAGATGGTTACATATAAATGTGTAGAACGAGGAATAACGGTTAAGACAATAGAAGAATCGTACACTTCTAAATGTTCGTTTTTAGACAATGAAGAAGTCTGTAAACATGATTCTTATAAAGGAAAACGAGTTAAAAGAGGATTGTTTAGAGCGTCCAATGGTACAGAGATAAATGCTGACATTAACGGAGCTTACAACATTCTAGTAAAAGCACTCGGGCAGTTTAATTACAACCCGATAAAGGCATGTGGTTTGCCTTCAACTCTAAGAGTTGAATCCAAGTGAGTTTTATAGATTACTATGAAATTCATAATCATCTTGCTCTAGCATGTTAGATGGTTTCCTTTTGTAAGGCTTTAATATTTCCTATTTTTAATTGAACATTTTTGCAAGGTTCTGTAAGATTTGCCACATCTGGAAACCAACAAAAGGAGTAAAACTATGAAGACAATTTATAAGGTCAATGATGTTGAAGTTCACATAAGGCATTTCTACAAGTTCATTAAAGGCGTCAATGAAATGCCATTTGAAATTATTAAGAAAGAAATCAATGAACAATTTGTTCTTAAGTTCTTGGAAATGGGCGTTGGCAAGGCTGATAAAATCACTGTTGAAATTTATGGGCGGTCTTGCCTTGATGTAACCTATTGGAACGGCGATAAGAACGTTATGTTCTCTACTGATACATCAGATGGCGAATTCTATATCATTGATATAAACTGCGTTAATCACAATCGCGCTGATATTCAGGTGTTACAGAAAGCCCTGAATGAACTGGCTGAAGTCAATCCTAATGCAGCCACATTGAAACATTCTGATATTGATTTCCGTAAACTTACTGCTGCGATTAAACTGGCCAAGAAGTTTAATGTGATTACAGTTGATTACCAGCAGGGCGGGAATGATGTCTTTCATTTGGAATTTGAATATACGCCATCATTCGCTGAAGCTGTGGCAATGGGAATGCAGACCAAGAAGCATGATGTTATGCTAGTTGGCTATGAGTTCTTCACTAGAGAATTTGCCGAATCACATCCTGATAGCGTCTTGAATGAAGCCAATAAATGAAAGAAAGCCTTCATACGCTTTTGGTAACAGTTCTACCTGAAGAATTAGAATTAAACCAATGGTCATAAGCCATAGTAATATAAACCAAAAGCCCGCAAAGCCATCATTCTTCTTTCTGAATCTGGCTCTTTCATCCAGCAACATTAAGAGCCAACAGGAAACGTAAGTAACGGCTATCCACAGAATTGTAAAGCCTATTGGTGGCATTCTCTATATCCTCAAATTTTTATAGTTATATTAACTTTTATTTAAGAAAGGAGCATTTCAAAATGACTACAGAGCATGACAATGTAAACAATCCTGCCCATTACACCAAGCACGCTATTGAGTGCATTGACATCATGGAATCCTTCAGCTATCCCAATCTAGCCAATGCTTTTAAGTACATTTGGCGGGCTGGTTTTAAGAACAACGCTGAAGAAGACATAAACAAAGCCAAGTATTACATCCGCCGCCACTATGAATGGCTCAAGGATGGCGATGATTTGCCATGTAATCCTGTTGTCAGGGATTTACAGCTTAAACTTCTTGGTGTTGTAAAAGACACGATGGAAGAAGAACGCTATAACGCCTTAGAAGAAATCCTCAACGCTAGTCATGGCTTTTCCTCAGAAAGAGCCTGTATTGTGGATTGCACAGTTCTCTTGGGATTCCTTTCTAAAAGTTAACTTGCTCTTGATGTCGCATCTAGTTAAAATGCGCCAACACCAAACGGATTTTCCTTTAGGTGGTTTAAGTTAAAAATTTAGCCCTCATTTAGAGGGCTTTCTTTTAACCAATCGTAGAGAACCACAAACCTTTACCAAACATTTCATCCAGCTTGGCGGTTTCTTCTGGTGTTGGCGCATGGGTTGTAATGAGCTGCAAGCGCCCTTCGCCATTTAGCAGAACAAGGTTTTTCTTCCTGTCTTTGCTATCAAGCCATTCTTCTTTATATTCATTCTCTTTGAAAACAACCTTGCCAATTTCCTTGAGTTCGCCATTTTCATCCAAGCCATAGGCTTTGTAGATTTCATCTAAAACAATAGCCTGTTTCTCTCTGAAGTTCAGCTTCTTCACTTTGCCTGTATTATCTACATAAGCATTTAGAACAGTTACAGTTTGCTGTCTTTTCTCATTGAAAACATACTTAATTTCATCAATATCAAGGTCTTGAGGGAAAACATCAACCGTGTAGGAATCTTTCTGCAAGTAAATGAAAGTATCAAGTAAATGATTCTGGGATTGCCAGTACACGATGTTCTTGTACTTATTACCCAAGACTTTCCTGAGTTCTGGCACAAGGAAAAGTCGATTTCTCAAGGTTTCTTTAATCGACCATTTGCCAACTTTATTCTGGTCGTCCCGGTCTTCATCTTTATTAGGGCGGATGTTTGGCTTAGTTGTATCGGGCGGGGGTGGCTTCAGCGAATCTTGCCCATCAGAATCAATATCAGGCTTTTTGTCATTCTTGGATTTATACTTGTACTTGTAGAAAGCAGAACGCAATTCTTTCTCATAATCCACTTCATAGCCAGCTAAATTGAACTGCGCATATCGAATGTAGCCTACAGGATGGCTCATTATATCCACCGCTTTATCGTAAATGTAGCGAGGAATTGAAGCATCAATTTTGTATGAGAACTGTTGGTAATACAAGGAATCTGTTAGGTATGAAGTGTTTGAAAGGAAGCCCGCATAATCAAAGTACACATTGTTGGTGTCATTGATTACTACAAGTTCATAATCAATGCTGATGTCTTCGCCGCCTTTGGTTTTAACCCAGAATCTTAAATCTCTTTGGGCTTGTTCCAAAGTGTCCATAGCGTAGTTGTAGAAGTAATCGAGGCTTTGTACACCGCCAATTTCTTTGCTTTTCGCTTTGACTTGGGCGTCTTTACCCGTTTTGGTAGCAACATCAACTCTTGGCAATTTGGAAAAGCCCCTGCCTTTACTTCTTACTTCAATTTTCAAAATAGCGCCATTTGGGTCAACTTCTGTTACTTCCGCATAGAAGCCGCCACCTGTTCTTTCTGGATTGGATTCTGTGAAGACGTAATCGCCAACTTTATAATTTCTACCAGCGTTTACGATTTCAATGTCGTTAATACCGCCAGTAGTAACGGATTTGACCATTACAGAGCCTTGATTGATGCCACCTTTCACGCCTATGGAATCACCAATAGAAAAGCCATGTCCTTTTTCTTTAATCTTGAACTTGATTAAAGGGCAGTTCACAACAAGTTCATTTAATAGCCCATCATTGTCTTTCAATCGCATTTGTTCTGATGGCACAAACTTGTTAGTGAAGAGATACTTCACCTTCAAGAACAGATACGTAGAGCCATTAAACAACTGGTAATGTACTGATTCAACATCAAGTGTAAAGCCGGAAGCAACGCTTTGAATGATGAGAGAATAATTGTTTAGCGCGTCAGTAATCTTCTTGTGCAGTGCAGGTTCAAGTTTATTCAGCTTTACGCACATGTACTGGTTGTTTGAATAATGCGCTTGCGATGGGATTAGAAGCTGTTCTCTAGGATAGCTTACTTTGCAATCTTCATCATAAAGCACTGAAATCAAGAACTTCAGCCCTTTTACACTTCCCCTGTACATGTAGAAGTCCATGAGGTAGTTAAAGAAAGCTCTTTGGTCTATTCTCAGGTCTTTGTTAAAGGGAAAGCCGCCATCAGCGTAAATCTCATCCCAGAACTGGTTAAGCGGGCTGATGACGTTGTGGTGTTCGTATAAGTGGTCTAAAGCCCAGAGAATCTTGCCTTTATCTTCTCGGCTTAAGAACTTGTAGAAGTGTTCCAAGAGTTTTGTGAATAACGGGTATTCTCTTTGAATGTATGAGGGGATGTTATACAAAGAGAATGAACCTAAGTCAAATCGGTTCTTGTAAAACAGCCCTTGATAGATTTCATTGTCTGCCATCATTCTGTCTCCCTTAATACATCCGCTATTTCAACTGTTCTTATTCTTACAATGTTTACATGTTTAGAATAAATGTTTGGCTTTGCAGCTTTTGCTTTCAAATCAATGATGTAAGTGAAATCAATGCCAGATATTAGGGGTAGGTAGAACTGGAAAGTGCCATGTTCATAATCCACCGTACCAATTTCCTTCTTGATTTCTTCATTGTACTGGTTCTTGGTAAGGGCGAACAGCTTGCCTTCTTCATCCCATACATTCCAAGTGTAATTGTAATCTTTGAACTGGCTCTTGACCGTACCTTTCTCAATCTTGTTATTCAGCGTTGTCAGGTACATTGAAGTGTACTTGGTATTGACTTCCATTTGTTTTGAAAGCATTTTTTCTGAATAAACAGAATCAACACCGTTTACTTCCTTAACAATCATTGAGTTCAGGTCAATGTCGTTGTAATAGTTGCCAAACTGGTTCAGGTGTTCAGCGGAATAACGGTCAACGATTTCCTTAATCTTGCCCTCAATATCCGTTCTGGAAACATGCGAAATTTCATCTGAAAGGACTGCTGTTAAACGCATGTCAATGTTCACGTATTCCGGGTCTATGAGTTCAATATCCATGCCACAGTAAGCGTAGGTATCCAACAGGCGTTTTCTGATGTCAATCTTAGCGCCTTGTGAAAGGGCTTCAGAGTTGTTGGGCTTCACGGAAATAATGACTTTGCCATACTTCTTGGGAATGTTCTCTTCGCCGCCCCATACGTTAATGGATTTGATGTTTCTGAACTCTTCTAAGAGGATTGACTTGATGTCGCCTTCAGTCAATAGACGGTTTTGCCTTCTGTAGGAATGAATGGCGTTGTACCTTATCATTTCATTGGATTCGCCATCAGAACCGCCAAATGAAGGTGCTGCTGTTTTCAGTGTAAAGCCACCTACTTTAAACTCCGTACAGCCATCCCCAGAAGTTCCCAGAGGCGCTATATATTCAATAATGATGTATTGATTGAGTTTGGGCGATTTGGCGATGATGTCATTACCAAAGAAGATTTCATACCAACCGTTCTCTGCGCCAGCAATGAAGAAGTTATTATTGTTCTTGCCAGCGTCCCTAACCATGTTGGTTGACATTTTATATTCTTCACCAATTTCCTTTTCATCAATCGTGTTTTTGACATACATTCTGATTGTGTCAATATCAATATCACGGTCTTTAATGAGGAATCGTTGAGTTGGGTCGCCTCTGAATATGGTTTTCCATTCTCTTCTTTCACCTTGAATCAAAGTGAATGTCTTTTTAGAAGTAAATTTATATTTGCCATTTGGCAGCTTTTCATAGTCATAAAGGAATACATCTTTATCAAATACAAAGTCTCTATAGATTGAAGACAATGAGTTGATTCCTTGAATATGAATGTCTCTGGAAAGATGAATATAGCGTTCTGCTGGAACTTCATCAACAATTCTTTCTACATAAACTTCTGCTCTTGAACATCTCTTGCCTCTAACAATGTAGCCATTTCTTTTAGCTCCTGCAATGAGGGCTTCTTTGGTTTTGGCTGTTGAAAGATAGTTTTCATTCTGGTTCATTTGCAAGTATAGCCCTTGATAGGTTGCTTGGTAAGCCAGAATGTTGATGAGTTGGTTGATGGCTGAACCTTCAAAGTTCACATCTTTGAAGTCTGTGGTGTTCTGTACGTAGTCCCTCAAATGGGCTTTGAGCAATTCGTTATCGAGTTCATAGTTGAGCATGGCTTTTGTTCTTCTGGAGAGCTGAATTCTGTTTGGTATTTTCCAAGCTATTGAAAAGACTATAGTTTGATAGGTGTCGAAGATAAGTTATTGATTTTATTGGTGGTATCAAATGCCATACAGAGGTCTAAACTGTTCGCTTTTTCTTGTCTACTAGTAAGGACAACAAGAAGAGGGAAGCGCTTATTATGATAGATGTTCTAAAAAGACAAACATTCAATATGAAGCCCTTGGTTCTCTTCCTTAGAACAACCCACCTACGTTCTTCTCATGTAAGATAACGAACTTGTAACCATTCTCCTTACACCACTTCATAGCCCATTTCCATTTACTGGAATTGGTCTCAAATAATCTAAGATTTTGAAACCATCTCATTTGAGCTTTCTTATTCTTATTCTTTGGTGGTTGAGGCGGAATGGTTTGGCTGTAAGGTTTTACTTCAATGGCTAATTTATAAATCTCATCATTCTTGCCCCTGTAAGTAACAAGAAAGTCAATGAAATATCTTCTCATTTTGTTAGTAACAGGGTCGAAGTAGGGAATAGCTAATTCTTCACTTGCCCATGAAATGACTTCTTCGGTTAAATCTAACTTGAACATCAGTTTTCTTTCCCATGATGACCTGAAGACAATTTGATTCGGATTGCCTTGATACTTCTCTGGGAACTTGGGTTGAAAGAAGCCTTGTCTAAATGAATAAGCCATTATGAAAAATGTGAATGAAGAGGATTTGTTGCGTATTTTTAACTGATTTAATGTGGCAGCGTCAACTATGATGGCGGTTCATTCAACAACCGAGGGCTATATTATGCAAAAACCTGTTTTCTACCTTACCATGCTTCATGGCTTTCCTTTCCTCTTCTCTGAACATGAACTTCGGAGTCATCTATTCCTTCATGTCAATAACATTGGCTTCTGGTTCATGAGTAATAATGAAGGCGATTTAAGAAAAATTAAACGTATTGAAGATGTGAAAAGCCATCTGCCGCATGATGAATACGGTTATCCACTAGATGATTCTTTCACTATTTCTACTAATGACGTTTGCAAAGACTGCTACTATAGCGTTGCAACTAGTTCAGCAGATTTCTTCGTGAATGAAGCGGCGCTGGATTCATTTTCTTACATGTCCATATACATTGACGGTGTTCTCACACTTCACAAAAGCGAACCACATGAAGAGTACGGCTATTATGAATGTGCTAATGAGATAGACGACTATGTCCCGCGCTTCATTGAAATTTCTAATAATGAAGAAGACGACGTTATTGGCGTTTATCCATTAAGAAAAGATAATGCAAATCAAGCCATTGAAGTTTGTGTTCGCGGGGATTTCGATTTCCCTTATTACGATGAGGAATTTGATGATAATGATTCAAAGTATGTTCTTGTTTACATAACAAAAGAACATAACAAGCTATATGTTTCTGGTTATTTCCTCTCATGTTTTAACTACATTTCCTTCAATGTGAACGGCGAAGTTCGCTTACATAAACATGAGCCTCTGCTTCATTATTCAGGGAACTTTATTGATAACGAAGATACCGACCTTCACATTAATGGCGTTCTACCATTTGTTATAAGAAAGAATGAAGTGGTTAAAATTCAAATGTCTTATGCTTTAGAAGAAGTTGAGTTCAAGAACATGAATAATCTCGGGAATACGCCATTACCAACATTATACAAATGGCTTATTGACGCCAAAACCGAAGAACTAAAGAAAACTAGAATTTTTATATTTGACAATGACACTTTTGAGGTTAATCACGATTTTGAAGCAGTAACTTGTGATATTAAGAACCCCGAAACACTAATAGCTGTTCGCGCTTTAGAAGCATATATTGATTTATTGAACAAAGCCGAATAATAACATCCTTTCGTTTACTTTGATAACCCGCTTTCATCCTTTAGAAAGCGGGTTTGTTTGCATGAAATAAAGATAATTAAAGAATTTTCAAATGGTTATATAAAATGGCTATTAAAGGGCAAGGTGAAGTTTTAGAATATCCTTTGGGTCTGGGCGAGCAGCAGATTCCGGGGTGGATTGAGTTCCAAATTAAGAAGAGAAACATGACACAAATCGGGGCTACAGCGGCCACGATTGGTTTGTATATGCCCGAAAACATTGCAATGCCATCTACTACTTCATGGGAAAATGAAACCCATTCAAAAGTAACTGAAGTTGTATTAGCTGGCTTTAGAAACATGAATCCTTCTGAAGCAACGACTTTATATCAAGGGTTACAGGGTATGCAAAGTGAAGAGATTTACAACGCTGTTAATGACAAGCTCAAACAAACTGGTAAATCCCTTAGCGAAATGGGTATTGGTGCATTGGCTGCGCAAGAAGGCATTAGAAGAGCAAATAACTTCTTGAGTGATGCTGAAGGTAACGGTTTGGGTAATGGTGGTTTAGGCGGTGTTTTTGGATTAGCGCCAAATCCATTCTTAACAGCTATCTTTCGTGGCGTTGACTTCCGAACTTTTGAGTTTCAATTCAAGTTTTATCCTCATAACAAGAATGAAGCCGAAAGAGTAAGGAAGATTGTTCAGTTGTTTAGACAAGCAGCATTGCCCTCATACGGTAGAGGTACTGCTGGTTTAGGCGTGTTTGACTATCCAAACGTGCTGAATATTACATATAAATGGGGCAAGGATGACAACTACTATATGCACAAATTCAAGCCTTGTGTTATGACTGCTATTGATGTGAACTATACAGGTCTGGGTGGTTTCTATGCTTTTGAAGACGGCGATTCTGTCTGTACCGTCTTGAATATGCGCTTTTCAGAAACCGAAATCGTGGTTAAGGATGATGTGCAGAAAGGCTACTGACCTTGTGTTCTGTATTCTGCGTACACTTCATACCCATAGTAGCAATTCACTTCTATTTCCATTTCCTGATTTCTAGTGTTTCTGATAGCTTCCCATTCAGCAGGAATATTGAAAAGCTCTCTTTCTTCAAGGTCTTTGAATTTAATAAGTTCTAAACGAACGCCATCATGCAGCCTCAATTCCACGATTGAGGTTGCGTTTTGTGGGTTTGGATTTTGAATGTAAGTTACCAGTTCTTGAAAAAAAGGCGAAGCATAAAGTCTAGCCATTGTTTGATTTGGCTGTTGTTCTATTGGATGTTTGTCATAGTAGAAGTAATACTTCATCAAGTCTTCAGGGCTTACAAAGTACGTATCAATTTCTACAAATTCTCTTAAAGCATCTTTTGTAGGGTCTTGGCAAGCTGTACAAAACTGTATTGACGGAATTTCGTTTCTTAATTCTTCTTTTCTATACAGGTTCGGGTCTTCAGGCTTTGGTAAATCTGGACAGAACTCAGTAAGTTCCAGTTTTACGAAATCTGGTAAATCGTTTAATACTGATTCTTCTTCACAAGTAGGGCAAAGCGAAGGCGGTAACGGTGGCTTGAATTGCTCTTCACCTTCACAAATTTCATGTTCAATAACTCTTTTAACAGGATTGATAACAGGCTTGTCAAAAGACCAATTGTTCAGGATTCTGATACAGAACCAACGTTCATCAAATTTATCTGAAAGCCCTTCAGGCAAAAGCATTCTTACCTGTACTTTTATTCTGAAGACAATGCCAAATGAAACTTGTACGCCATCATGATTCTGATAGAACCAGTTGAATGAAGGTGCATTGACTTTAATGTAATCATCCAGATTGCAGGGCTTGCCCTCAATAAAGCCAGTTTCTGTCATTCTAAGCCCAAGTGGCAATTCGCCTTCTAAGAGTTTGTATCTTAATGGAATATCACATTGTCTGTCTGGTCTTCTTGGGAAGGTTTGTAAATCTACAGTAAGCGTGTTACCCGTGTTTACTACGGGTTGAAATGTTTTGATGATTTTGTAACCTTTGGGAATGACTTCAAAGGAAATATGAACATCAGAATTGGTGAAGATTTCAAGGTAGTGGGCGTTTGCTGGGGAAATATCCCTGTACCATTGCTGAGGCGAGAACGGAACGATGGTTGTTTGGGAGTGTCTTCTTAAACTGCCATCAATATCTTGCTGATACAGAATAAAATCCAGCTTGTAATTGGCTAGCTTGGCTTGTAAACGCTTTATTACAAACGTTAATGTATCAGCATTGGATAAAAGTGGAAACTTGTAGTAAGCCGATTTATTGGCTCTCAGGTCATCTACAATGCCCTCAAACGGGTCTTTGAAGGTTTCCTTGTCTTTTATCTTTTGAGCAAGCTCTTTAATTGACATCTTCTTGAAATATTATTAATTAAAACGTTTTGATGTAAGTATTTGAGATGATTAAACAACTTTTTGAAGGCAAATCGCCTCTAATGGGCGAACTGAATGAAGGCAAGATTACTGACTTTGTTGTGGGAATCAAACAGAAGCTGAAAGATGGCAGCAATACTGCTGACATTAGCAGGATTAAGCAATTTATTGCAGTTAAATGTGATTCTTCAACAACCCGTACATTCCTCTTAGAATGGCTTACGGAAGGGCTTAAGAACAAAAGCCTTTATGTTGAGAGGGATTTAGCACAACTCTTTCCTTCAGCAGATGAGAACAATTCTATTGCATTCTCATTGAATAGAAGTGGCGAACCAAAAGAAATCTTCTGTATTGAATTTGCCACTCAGCGCAAACGCATTCTGCTTCATTCTTTCGTTGGCAAGACTGTAGAACTCAAGAACAGCGATTTCTCGCTTGAAAAAGATGAAGATGCCACGATTACTTCATTTGAACAGTTTGATGAGCAAATTAAGAAAGTAAGTTTCAATCTGGATAAGCTGCAAAGCGAAATTGCCAGATTACAGAAAGTTCAAAAAGCCATCGCGCCCAAGAAAGACAACTGGCTTAAGAAACTGCTGATGAAGCTATGAAGCAAAAATTAAAACAAAAGAAAGCCGCCTTTAACAGGGCGGCTTTTCTTATATGGCTTAAGCAAACTTTTAATTCGCGCCACCAATTTCACTAAAGGAAACACCAGACTTCGTAATGATGAAGTTGAGTTGGATGTTATTGATAGAGTTAAGCGGAGTGAGATAAATGTCAGCAACAAAGCGCTGTTCGTTTTTCACTTGAGCCGTGTTGTTAGAATCATCACAAACCACTTTGAAGGTTTCCAAACCGCGTGCAGCTTGTACTTGCATGAGTACAGGTTCAACCAAAGCACGGAATTGTGCTTGGGTGATGCTGTCGTTAAATTCAAACAGTGTGTACTTGGCAGCGTTCGCAACGATTTTACGCAGTTGAATGAGCAGGCGGCGAACACCAATCTGACGCAGCATTGAAGGCTTGGTCAAGCCAGTACGGTCGCCAAGAAGAACAACACCAGTACCGCGTTCACTGGTTACCCGGTTAAATGACCATTTGTAGAACTTGTCTGCATCGTTACGTGAAGGATTCCAGAGTGTTTTCTGAATGCCACCACGGAAAACACCACGAGTATAGCCACCCGGTGAATACCAAGGTTCATTGGTAGTATCAACACGTGCAATCAAACCAGCGATACCAACGTTATCAGGAATCCAGTAGGTTTCATCCGTATGGCGGTTGTATTCCAAGAACCAGTTTGTGCCTTTTACCAGATAAGAACTGTAACGGTTCAGTTCTTTATCAAATGTTTCCAATCCTGCAATAGCATCCGTAGTGGATTTGTTGGCAAGGTCTTTGAATCTGGGGCTCACCACAACCACACAGTCTTGACGCGGTTCAGCTACTTTATCCAGAACGTGTTGCGTTAAACGTACAACGTAATCATCTTTTACAGCGCCAATGAAGAGAACAGCGGCGTTAGTTGATTCAGCGTTACGGAACAAATCCCATCCGCGTACAAAGTCAGAATCATCAGCAGCATCGCCAATCGTACCACCAGCCATTACACCACCATAACCAGTGTGTTCGTTAGTAGCTGAAGGAGCAGAAGTGCCATCTTTACCGTGTTCCGGCATTTTCAGGGTTTTGAAGTTAGAAGGCTCGCCAGTAATATTGTCTTTTTGCAGCTTGCCCCATTCAGTAATAGCTTGAGGGTCAGTTGTGTCGTAAAGGTCATCATCCGGGTTATCCATTACATAAACGTACTTGGATTGTTCGTTAATGATGTTTACCCAGTAATTCGCTCTCAAGTCCAGAGTTCTGCCATCACGAGCTTTAGAAAGGAATTCATACGTTTCCAGTACAGTATTCGGTGAACCAGTGAAAAGACCAGTGGTATCAACGATTACTACGTGAAGTTCATCGTTCTTAGAACCTTGTGCAGCGGCGTGATGTGAAGTTCCCGGAGCAGCAGAGAAGTATTCGGCGTATTCCCAATGGTTGAAGTTTCCTTTATCAGCAATGCTTACTTTCAAGGAGTTGCCAAGATAACCCGGATACTTAGCTGCGAATTTATGACCTTGTTTTGTAGCTTTGCCCATCAGAGAGAAAGCATCACGGTTTTCAATAAGCAGACCTTTCTTGGTTTTTTCTAATGTGGCGTTTTTAGCAGTTGCAACGTTTACAACCCTTACCAATGCTACGTTTTGGGTGTAGGTAAGTGCATCAGTAACAGAAGTGAAGTAATGCGCATTGTTTTCGTTGGGTTTACCAAGTTGTTCAATGAGGCTTTCTTCAGTATCAACATAAGTTACTTTGAAGGCAGCGCCCCATGAAGTTTCAAGAACAGTTCCGATGGTAGTAACGCCAGCCGCTTCAACAGAAAGAGACTTGTCGATTTCGGTAACGTTAATACCCGGAGAAGAGTAGTTGCTAGCAGGCATGTGGTTTATTCCTTAATTAAGAAAATGATAATAATTTCATTGGCTTATTTTGGAATTAGAGATTTAAAAGAATGCCCTTATGTCTAGCTGTTTTGGCGAACCTGCCAAGCGGATGCTCTAAATGAGTTTCTATACTTCTTCGCAGCGTTTACATGATGGGTTACAGCAGTTACAAAGAATTTCTGTTGTTTGAAATCCTTGTCTTCGTTGTAAGCCCTGTTCTTGATGTCATGGTCAAGATACTTGATATAAATGTTCTCGCCTAATAATGAATGGGATTTACAGAAGCCGTGTGTACTGAACATTACAGAAGTTAATGTTGGTGTAAGCATGGCTTTCTTGGCTTCCAATGCCCATGTTTCTACGCTTTCATTTAATGAAACACCTTCATCAAAAACCTTATCAATTTTTGAAATGTACATGATGTTGGCTTGGTTATCGCCATAGGTAGTGAACTTCTTGTCAGAAACCGAGAAGACATTTACTGAAGCGCCATGCAGCCCAGCCATTGTGTAAAGTGTATCTTTCTCACCTTCAAAGTGAAGATGGGCAAAGTGCAGGTTGTGATTGCCTTGATACGTCATGGCGTTGCTTAGTTGCTGTGAAAATGTAATTTCAGCAGGCTTGTCTTCCATGTCTGAAAGTGAAAGTAAGTAATACTTTGGATTGCCATGAAGTGATGTATCGCCACAGAAGAATAGATAATCCCTTTTTGGTGCTGTTGCTCTAAGGATTGTGTAAAGGGCTGTTAAAGGGCTTACATTAGGGGCAATGTATGAGATTTTGTTTTTTGGCGGTTCTCTGTAGGATTTGTGCAAAGTACCAGAACACTTTTGCATTAGGTCTTGTAGAACCTGTGCTGATTCTTTGTTGGTAAAGGCTTCAGTTACTCTGGAAGTAAGGTCTTTTTGCAGTCCTTTGTCATTGAGTATTAACGAATAGCCTACTGACCTTTCTTTCTCATCAAAACGGTTAAGAATATTAGTGATTACAAAGCCCATGATGAAAGCGCCATCCGTTTCTTTGTTCTGTTTGGTTTTCATTTTTATCTGAACAGTATCGCCGATTTTGATGCTTCTGATGAGTTGTTCAGAATCAAAAAGCTGAAGTTCCGCATTCATAAAAGGGCTGAAAGCGTCTTGGTAAATCTTCAGGTCAAGTACGTTTTCAGTTAGTTTTACGCCTTTTGAGGTAACTTGGAACTCATCAAGGTCTTCATAGGACTGATTTTTCATGGCTTTGCTTGAGAAAGAAGTAAAATTACTGTAACTATTTGTTTTTAACTTAGAATTTCAATGGCTTTAGTATTCGATGCTTGCGCTCGCATTTTTTCTAAAGAAAAAGTAGCTGATGACAACACTTTTCCCAAGGAATATTCTTTAGATAGGGAAAAGTTAGGCTTTTATCCAACGCCTTTCTTATTCATTAAGATGATGGATAAACTGCTGCACGGGAAAGATTTTGTAATGCCTAAAGACGGGCGTTTCGGTAGTACACCCGGCAGCTGTAATGTTCTTTCACTTGGGCTTTTAACTGTAATGCCAGATGAAAATGGTCGTGGTTTTACTGAAGTTAAAAGTTCTGGTAGCAGCTATGAAAGGATTTGTCTTTTTCCTTCTACATTTGTTATTAGTAAGGATTATCCCGATTACTACGTAAACAATCAGTTGTTAATGTTTGATGCCCCATTTTTAAGAGGCAAAGCATGGGGCGAAGTTGTTGGCGTTGGTATTTGGGATAAACAAAGCGGCGGCAACATATTGCTTACAGCCAAACTTTCATCTTCATTTGTTATTGAAGGCAATGCTGATGCTTATGGTTTTGCTGAAGGCTCATTGTTTATTAGCAGTAATTGCTTGCAGCAGGATTTAGCCAGTTTTGAAACATTGGTAACTGGTTCAACGAAGAAGAAAGATAAAGCCATTGAAGAAGCTGCCATTGCTAATATTTCTTCACTTGCTTTAGAAGATGAAGAAAAAGCTATTATAAAAATTGAAGATAAAAATGAGACTGTTGCCAAGAAAACGATGAGCAGGACAGCTAAGAAAAGGGCTGAAGAGGAAAAGATGATGGCTCTTGGCAAGAAAACATTAAAAAGGAAGAAGAAAAATGTTAGAAAAATTAGCTAATTTTTGCGGCTGTGATGATGGCGCTCTTGAGTTCACGCCAACTGAACAATTAAAACGCTTCTGTATGGACTGTAAAACGGTTCTACAGCCAGATTTGCCAGATAACCCCATACAGAATCCTTTCTGCCCTGTTTGTGAAGAAGTAAAGCCTAAAGAAAAGGTTTGCTATGTTCAAACTGAAGAAGTCTGGGATTATCCAAACTACAACAAGATGATTGGTGATAAAGCTAGGCATTTAGGTAAGGTTAAGTTCCCATGTGATGCGGATAAGAACCTAACTGAAGAATGGAAAGGCATTATTGAAAGAGACCATTTAACATGGAAAAAGCAGGAGAGAGAAGCCATCATGCGTACATGGTGATATACTTTACATACTAACTAAATCATTAACTCTCGCGGAGAATATTTGCAATGAATGAACATGAATCACTACAAAGCAAACTGGTAAATGTTTACCTTCAGGAAGGTTACACTAAGGCTTTTGAGAATGGCAGTGTTGTGGTGCTTAAAGAAGCCGAAAAAGAACGCTTCATTAAGATTGATGAAAACGGCGAAGTGGTTGAGTTCACGCCCATTAACGAGAACTATTCTTAATGTCTTATAATATCTTCCACGCCATTAGAGACACTTTATTCCATACTGGCGATGCTTTTGTTGAAAAAGAAATCGCTTTAGAAAGGGCTATGACTTGTGATACTTGCCCTTTTAAGAATATGAATATTTGTAGCCGTTGTGGTTGTTTCCTGCCCATGAAAGTTCGTTATAAAGGTTCTACTTGCCCAGAAGGGAAATGGGTTAGATAAACTAGCTGATAAAGAAAGCCGCCATATTTCAGGCGGCTTCTCTTTTATTCTTCGTCGTCAGTTTCGTTATTCAACACTGTAAGAATTTCTTTACTCCATTTGAGTTGAGTAACCGCAACACCATTACTATTCTTCTTACCTGTATCAAACAATCTTGAGAAAGACTTGCCTTTATCGGTAGCTTCCCATTCACCCGTTTCCTTGGTTTGATAACCATTAGCCGCCAACAACTGATTAAACTTCACAGCTGAAAACGGCGGTTCATGAAGTTTACCAAGTTCGGTGGGAGTGTACCAGCGTTCTTGTGATTCTGAGAGGAGATGCGTATTTCCAGTCAAAGCCAGAATATTAACATTTGACACCTTCATTACAGCTTGGTTAGCTGAAATGGCGGCGGCATTGTTATCAAGCCCAATAGCCTTCATCGCATTAACAAGATGAATAAAGTTATTACTGGGAACAGAAATGTCATCTGGGTAACGTGGTGGCAGAGGCTGATTATTCATAACAGCATCAAATGCTCGGATAACTTTGAGATTGAAGGCTGGACTAATCCACATGGCGTAGGCGTAAACGAGTTCTTTGCAAACGAATGTGCCGCCTTTATCACCATGAATAACTTCTACTGGTACGGTGCTCACATCTGAGACTCGCTTGTTTTCATTAGAGATTTCTTCAACTAACGATTTTGTTGAATCAAGACGCATGAAATTTGAAGGCTTATGTTTATCTTCGCCACCTGATGCCTTATGAAGGTCATTAAGCGAGTACAAATGGTTGCGAAGTGTGATAGAATTGTTGCCGATGGTAATTTGTGTTGAATTTAACATTAAAAATGTCCTCTTTGTTGATAACTGATGTAGCCGGATGACTACACCTGCTGGTACACAGCAATCTGGCTACTACAACACAACCCATAAAGAAAGCCGCCCTTTTAACGGGGCGGCTTTTCTTTTAGGTGAAATGTTATTGAGTTTTAAATGTTCTTAGGTCAAAGCTACCATCCTCAATGTTTTGAATCTGGGATAGAAGCATGGGTTGTAACTCATGCCAACCAATTTCACTTTGAACGCTGCAAATGTGCCAAGTTCAGGTTGCCCCATTGCTCTAAGCGTTTCATTCACGTTAATTACAACTTCAGCATATTCATCCGTAGTGTTGTGAGTTACTGATTGATTCTTGTAGCCAGTTAAAAGCGTCCATTCTTTAGCATCCAGTTCAGCACCAGCAGCTTGCGCCACTTTTACATAAACCGCAAACTCTGACCATAAAGGCTTATTCACATCAAACCAAATCTTCAGGTCAGTTGCTGGATTATCCAAAGAAACCGTTTTAGAAACGTACTTGTACAGTTCTGAGCCATATTGTTTATGAGTTTCTGGATAGTAGCGTTCTGCTTTATTCAGATTAAAGAAATCATCAGCAGTCATATGGCTTACCCGGTTGCCCATACAAGTAACCGACAATGAGTCCAAGTTAAGCATTGGCGCTACATACTTGTTGCCTTTTGCAGTTTTGAACTTGTATTCATACGTCAAAGGTGAAGCACCAGCCGCATATTTCACGCCATTCAACCGTGTGTACATTTTAGCAGGATATTGCAACTCAACGTTTTCATGCAGGGCAATGGTTACAGCGTCAAAGTTAGAGTAGTTCTGTTTGGGAACCGCTGCTTGATACTGTTTCATCCAATGTGTGGTTGGAATCATTTTCCATTCTGTCTGTCCATCATAAGCCAAAGCTGAAGCTGACAAGTTAGCAAACGTGTACATCAGGTTCATCTTGATGTAAGTGCGGTTGTGCTGGAATCTGCCAGTTTTAGTTGCAGGTGAAGTTACTTTGATAATGAAGGTTTCAGCGTCTTCTACAGCAATGACTTTATGCCCTTCCATATTAGAAAGTTCATGATACGGAATGCCATTGAAGTTATCAGCGCCTCTTTCTGGCAATCCTTCTTTCACTTGCAATGTAGCAGCCAAGATTAACTGTTCTGGAATGGGGCGTTTGTCATAGATAGAAGCTAACAGGTCTGCTCTTTCTTTTGGGCCGCCTTGTACTTCAATTCTATCGCCATTGTACAAGAAGCCTTCACAGTCTTTTAGTGTAAGTTCATAATCAGAAGTGCCTTTAATCGGATTAGCAACAGCAATTCTTCCTGAACCGATTGTATTGTTAGAAGTGTCTTTGAACAGCACTCTGGCATCACCAAACTTCGGTACAGTTGAACCCATCAATGTTGCTCTTACAACAGAACCTTCCATCATGTTAATCATCACATAGTCATCAGGTATAAAACCATGCCCTGATGGCGTGTGAATGCGAATTTCGGTTTTGCCCTTTTCACATTCGTAAATGGCTTCATGACCAGCGTATTCATATTCGTAGTAATCTTTCTTCACTATGAACTTAGCTGTGCCTTCGTTTTCACTGAAGTTGGCTACAAAAAGGTCATATTTGATGTCTTCTTCTTGGATAGCGTTCCATGTAGTTCCGTTCTGAGAGACGAATCTCACGCCAACAGAAGGCTGTGTAGTGATTTCTTGGTTTTGATAATTAAGAGCCTTTCCACCAAGTTTAGATACGAAAACCCTAGTATCCGGTGAATCACCACCAATACAGAATGCGTATTCTTTATTACCTTCAACATAAACAGGCGCATCAAACTCAATTTCTGTTGCTACAGAAGCATCTTCTGATACTTCAATGTTTTCAATAGCAATGTACTTTCTAGCCAGAATGGTGTCGGATGAAGGATAGCCATTTACTAATGGGCGAATATCCACAAAGATTTGCTTCGTTTCATCAGCATCCTTATTCTGGAAGTACAGATTGATTTTGGTTACAAACTGATTTCTAGCAGCAGTAAAGGATTGCGCAATGGGGTCAGGTGCATAAGTATTGCGGAATGTCGTTGCCCGCTTGGTCGTTTCCGTATGCTGATGAATAATTTCCTTAGAAGTTGAAGCTGGTGCCGGGTCTTCTGTCGGGTTTTCATCCGTTTCAGAATAAGTGGGTGAAGTAATATTCAGTTCCAACTGCCGTTTTTGCAGGTCTAAGCCGCCAGCATAGAATTGCGCTGTGGCATAGCACTGTTCCATATTGACATCACCGGAATTGGTTTTGTCATTGGTAATTTTCAGATACTTCGTACCATTCAAAAAACGCCCTTTAGGAATTTCAATAGTACCAGCGGCAACGCCTTTTTCATTACTAAGAATGTAGGCTTGGTTTGAAGTGCCAAAGTAAGAAGTTGCAAATTCCGTAACGTTTACATCATCAAAGAACAAGTACAGTTTGCAATTTGGCATCATACCAGCAGCATAGAACTGAATCTTGGTTTCTTTCATGTACGGCAGGGGCTTGGCGTCTTGCAAGAACTCTGTGGAATAAGTGGTTTTCTTTTCGCCAATCTTGGATTCTTTAGAGTTGATAGAAGCCTTGGTTTCCGTAATTCTATACGTTGTAGTGGTTTTCTTTTCTTCTGTTGTAGTTTCTTCCTTGTACTTGTAATAAGGAACACTACGCGGGTTTGGAATAGGCGGATTTCTAACCGTGCCTTCGTAGGTTCTGTTAGTTGAAGAAGAAGTAGAAGTTGCGGTTTCTGATTCCACTCTGGATTTAGAGTTGTACTGGATTTCAGAAACAGGTTTAGTAGTTGAACGGTTCAACAGTTGGTATTGGTTGAACTCTTTTTGTACACGGTTAATGTGTGAAGCTAAACCTTTTGCTGCTTCAGTGCCAGTATCAATATCCCATGTAAGTTTTGGCTCAATGGTTGTATCCGACCATGTGTTATGGTTAGGAACAAGCGTTAATGAACCTTTTCTTCTGTACAAGAAGGCTTCGTTAATGGAAGTATGCTTAGAAGCATAGGGCTGTTCATCTACTTTTTCATGCGTGTAAGGCAGGGTTAAGACTTTTGCTCTTACTTTGATGTTCGTAGATGCGCTATTGTCCAGTTCTAACGGTCTATTAAATGAAGTTACGTTCGGAACAAGATAACGATAACGGGCATTATTCAAAGCTCTGTATTCAGGGTTTGAAGTGTCTGCAATCGTGTAGTTCACAAATGAATCAATAGCAAAGCCATTCTTGAACTTCTCTAAGCCATTACCATCAAGGAATTTCTCATTGTGCAATGCAGTTTCAGCCATAGTAAGCGTTGTGTAGTATTCCAACGTGCCAATGCGCTGTTCCAGCTTGCCAATATCCCGCATGGTGTAGCGTTTGTTTTCAATTCTCTTGATTTTAATATCTGCGGCTGAATAGGTATAAGGCGGGAAGTAAACCTCATACAAGTTCATGCAGTCTTCTCTTACAGCTGGCAAGTTCGGTTTGTCTGTGGGAACGCCATATTGCTCGCCAATGTTGCCGTCTTTATCAATGTAAACGTAATCCCTACGTCCAACGTAATAAGTAGCATCATGAATGGCTGTAGTTTTAACAGCAGGCATTACGGATGAAGTAACCGTGCCATCCAGAATTAACGGACGGAAGTCAATGATTTGCGAAACAGAATACGTAGTACCATCAGAAGATTGCGCTGTGCCAATGTTGGCATAGTTGTAATCGTTCTTATCATCCAAGATTGTCTTGTAGGAATCAATGGTGAAGAAGCCTGCTGTTTCTGAATCTGAATGTTCAAGATAGTCAAAAGTTACCACGATTTCATCAATAGAAGCATCAATAGTGCCACCATGTAACAGTACTCTGCCTTCCAGATAAGCGTAAGGGCGATGTCCGTTATCCAATGTGAAAAACGCTGTAAGGTCTTTTTGCCCATCTTTTGATTTGATTGATTTGAGTTTGAGAATATCCGCTTTGCCCAGTTTCATTGGGTCTTTGAAGTCATTCGTATCTGCTCTTTTGAAAGTCTTGGTTACATCAGATTTCAACGTTTTGGTTTTTTCTTTAACGTTGATAGATTGGAAGGTGCAAACAAGCATGACTTCTTTGCCAGCTAAAGAGGCGTCTTTAACGATTACAGACTTGCCAGATACTGAAACTTTGCCGGTTGGGTCAACTCTCTTCCAAATACCGCCTTCTTTTACAGAAAGCACTGCTGTAGAAACATCAATAGAAGCTACTTCGGCTACTTGGAAAGCTACTTCATTTGGCGTACCACCTGAACCAACTGTTCCTACGAATTTATGGCGGCGGTTAATAATCATTGAGCCTTTGTTGGCGTTATCAATGTCCCTTAGGGATTTAACAAAAGGAACAGAAACCACCCAGAACAAATCTGTTTTTGAGTTATTGAAAACAAAGAAACCTGTAGATGGTACTTTGGCAATAAAGTTGGTAGCAATGTTTGTTGCTGATTTGATGTCGGAGAAGGACTTGCCCTCATTCATCGTGATTTCAGCAATGTAATAGCGGTAAACCGGGTCAGAGCCATCCATTCTCAAGAACTGGGCGTCCCAAACTTTCATTTTACCTACAACATTACCAGCAGCAGAGCCAGATGTAGTATCGCCATCTTTAAGCTGAATTTCTTCGTTAGTGAAGATATTCTGGTCGTTGTTTGAATTGTTTGCCCATGCGTTAGAACCATGAACCACTACCAAATCCACATAAGCAGGTTCATCAAAGAAGATAGAAGCGGTTTCTGTGGTTACGGTATCACGAGCTTTTCTTACGTCAAAAACAGTTTGGTATTTCTTTTCATGGCGGTAACCGGAAACATAGCCAATACCATCACTTACAAAAGCTCTAACTAAATTGTCATCGCCATCAGGGCTTACACCTTGGGCATCATCTTTGAATGGCGCTTTGTGGTCAATGTACTTGAGTGTAAAGTCCTTAACGGTGTAGTTGCCAGATTCTTCATAAGTACGCTGCGCCATGATGTCCATGATTTTTGAATACTGCGTGTCTTCAACCAGTGAAGTTACTTCGCCGTTTTCAAATGTACAAATGATAATGAAGCGGTCACCATCAGCAGGGTCAGCGGTTTTGATTAACAGATTCAGCCAGACTTTATAGCGGTCAGCACCCGGCGCTTTTTCATTAGGATAGCCCAATGCGTTATCAGCCAATGTTGGGTCTTCGTTTACGGTAACGATTTCTTCTACAACATCAAAGCCAATTTTACCTGTGAACTTTTCACCGTACTTGGAATAAATGATGGATTTCTGCGGGCAGTCAATGAAAATGCCATTGTGATACCACTTGCCTTCTGCTACAACAAGCTGTTTAGCTGTGTTTCCAGTTGGGCGGATGTTGGAGTCAGTGCCGAATACATCGTTTTGAATCTGATTGGAAATGTTGAAGGTGTTATTGCCAATCGTTTTAGAAGCCTCACAAGAAGGGCATCTTACATTGGGGCGGTTATTCGCTTGGGTAAGTTCTGTAGTTCTGTCTTGCCCAGAAAGAATAACCAGTTTTTCGCCCCATAAGAATGAAGTTGTTTCGCCGTCAACAGCAACGTTTTCATAAACAACAAACAGTGTTGCCGGATGTTCTGTGGTTTCTTCGATTGCATCAATAACACGGGCTTTCAGGTTTGAACCGTTGCCTGTGCCATCACCCATACCAACAGCAATACAAGGAATTTCCTTGTTAAACCAGTCAATCTTAGCGCCTTTATTCAATCTTACCCATGACAAAGTGTTGAACTTTGGCGTGCCGCCTTCAACTCTTGTGCCGTTCTTGAAGATGTTGTTTGCAAAGATGAACTGCTGATTCCATAGAATAGATTGCAGTTGGTTTAGTTCCCTAGCCTGTACGGGATGCCCTGCTTTCAGAAGAACTCTGTAGAAGTTCTTAGACGGGTCAAAGTCATCAAAGTAAGGGCTACGGTTGAAATTCGCTGTGTTTGCCACTTGTTCACCTAAATTTGAAAATTTAACTCAATATCAGCTATTTAGAATAGCATGCTGAATAGTTAGGTGTTCAGAAAATTAAAGCCCTCAGAAATGAGGGCTTGTTGTTTTAGATTTCATCAGCAAAGAAAGCATCTAATACTTTCTCATGATAGGCATTCACTTGCCCGTATGTTTTGTCCTTAGCTTTGGAAACTTTGTAACCCATTTCTACAGAAAGCTGTTTAACCTTCTTAGATAACTGAGCTAAATCTTCAGCCGAGTAGTTAAGGTCATGAAGAATACTGTAGCCCTTCATGGTGTAATATTCTTCTTCCTGCTCATAAACTTTAAGCCTAAGCTCAAGATTTCTGTTCTTCTCTTGTAACAACAGAATTTCTTCGGTATGTGTTCCAATCTGGCGTTCATGGTCGACTAGCTGTTGTGCCATACCCAGTAAGGTTTCAGCAGGTGTAAGTTTTTTATTATTCGTCATAGCGTCGAATGCTCTAATCACTTTGAGATTGAAAGCGGGGCTAATCCACATAGCATATGCGTACACAAGTTCTTTGCAGACATAAGTGCCGCCGCCATCACCGTTGACAACCTCTACTGGAGCGCTCTGCATTTCTGATGAGCGTTTGATTTCATTAGAGATTTCTTCGATAAGTGCTTTGGTAGATTCAAGGCGCATAAAGAAAGCTGGTTGATGTTTACTTTCGCCTCCAGATGCCTTATGAAGGTCGGTGAGTGAATACAAACCTTTGTTAAAGTTTACGTTAATATTTGAAATGACTAAATTTGGCATGTTAATATCCTTTAAGTTAATTACGATTAAAGCGCCAGTAAGACCTATTCCTGCTGGCGCTTTCTAGTCTAACAGCTTAGTCATCAAGAATCAATCACATTGCCACAATGAAATAATAATGAACACTTAAGATTTTCCTCACATGCCAGAAGTAAACAAGCCAACTAACGTTCCAGCGGGGCATAAGTTCAATCCTTCTATCCTGCACCGCTTTCAGAAATACCTTAGAGATTTTCTTAGAAGACCAACGCATTACCGCCAAAGACAAGCGCGTAATGCCCTGCAATGGTACTTCAACCGCTTGAGAATTATTACCAAATACAACGCTGGTAATAATTTCAAAGCCTTTGCTACTGCGCATTCACTTAGAAGGGGCGGGCTTTTCCAATATACCTATGACCCTAAGTGGAAAGACACGCTGCCCTATTACGATAAGTTCCCTTTAATTATTCCCATCAAAATGACGCATAACGGCTGGATAGGTCTAAATGTTCACTACTTGCCACCGCAACTTAGGGCAGTCATTTTTGACGATATTGTTGAACACGGCATGAAGAACAAAAACGTCATGATGGTTAGCATGGCTTGGGTGGAGTCTTACAAAAAGCATCCTGTTATTCGGGGCGCTATTAAACGCTACTTGTGGAAACATGTTACTTCGCCTTTAGTTGAAATAAGAGAAGAAGAATGGGCAACAATTGTCATGCTTCCATCTCATGTGTTCGTTAAGAAAAGCGCTAGAGACGTGTGGAATACAGAGTTGCAAAAGCATAAATGAAAAGGAGTGTACTGAATTATGGCTTTGTTTGATTATCGCTGTTTTTGGTTATGAATTTCGTGGTAATTTATAGAAAACTATTAAAACTCACTTGAACACTACACTTTAAGTGTAGAGGGTAAACCACATACCTGTATCGGACGGTAATTAAACTTTCCGATTGCTTTTACTAGAATGTTATAAGCACCATTGATGTCAGCATTTATCTCAACGCCTTTGGAGCTTCTAAACAATCCTCTTTTAACTCGTTTACCAAGATAAGAATCGTGTTTACAAACTTCTTCGCCATCAAGAAATGAGCATTTAGAAGTGTAATATTCTTCTTGTGTCTTAACCATTATTCCTCTATCAGCACATTTATACTTCAGCATATTGAGGAATTTATAAAACGGTAGATTACAAAACTTCTGATTAGTCTTCTTTCCTAAGTTAATATCTTGTTTCCAACCTTGGTTGTAACCAATGATAAGTGAGTTATACATGTTCTTAGCCAGAAAAGCATAGTTATCCAACGCCTTAAACAAGGCGTGTCTTGGATTAACAAAGATTTTCTGTACTTTATAAGTCATAGGTTTCTCTTATGAAATTGTTTACTGCTGGTATGTCTAATTCATCTCAATTATTATATTATACCACAACTAATTTATATAATATATTACTACTAACTTTTATATTTTTCTATATGATTTCTCCCACACAATACAGATGTTTCTATAAATGTAAGGATTGTTCAAAATTGTCATTCGTTGATGGCAGTTTCCATTTTGATGCTAATTACAAATGCCCTTATTGTTCTAGTGAGAATACCGAATTTGTGAAGCGTGAATGCTTAAACGCTCCTGTTGTTATGTACAGGGCGAATGCCGGAATTAGAAAAGACGTTCAGACTTTACAAGATAAAGTTCATGCGCAAAGAGAAATGGGGCGCAAAATTGGTCTCTATAACGGGAAATGATTAAATTTGATGATTTATAAATAGTGGCAAAAGCCCATCAATAATTGTTTTAACTAAAGGACTACCGCCAAAATGAAAACAAAAGTTTTGATGGCGGTAGTCTTTTTAGCTTCTACCGCCATCATTTTAGAAAAGAAAGTTGAAAGAGAATATGAGTACATCCGGGAAGCTGAATACGTCTGCACCATAAAGCAATTCACGCCTTCTGGAGAAATCACCAAAACCTACTATACAAAAGAGAAAATCGACATTGAGACTGCTGCCATTGTTGATGTTCGTGGCGCAATCATTGATGTTTCCAAGTTCCCTTACAAATCCTGTCGAAAGATAACTGATACTAAACGACCATCATTACTTGACTGGTTGCCATGAAGCCGCTCTTGTTGGGCGGCTTCTTTGTTCGCGGCACTTTTTATTTTTCACATCTGAAAAGGCTTCTTATGGCTGTTACCTGTGAAGTTGACACTTGTCTTTTCTTTTAGACTTCATAAGGACAACAAGAAAGAGAGAGGCGGTAACATGATAGAAAGCTAAAAAAAAAAAAAAATATCAGGCTACTATAATGAGCTTAGAAGCCATCTAAAGACTTCTTAAAGAGCCATTTTCAGATGACAAAAATAAAAAACAAGTGTCCTCCTCTTAAAGAGCTTTTAGGTGTTCTATTTAAGAACTATTCTCATCTTAATAACATTTGGCTTTTATCCAATGTCGATAAGGCATCAGTTCGACAGTATCTTTAATGGTTAAGTAATCCAAACGAACACCGTTTTCATCAACATAAATGTATTCGTTTTCTAAACAGCCTTCATCCACAAATGAAACATCATATTCAGTCATCATTTCAACCTGAACTTGATAGCCATAGAACAATTCAATAGGTTCTTCATAAAACTGAACTTCAAGAATGTTGCCTTGTGAAATTTCTGAATCCAATTTTTCTGTTGTTGAAAGTGCTACTTGAACATTATTCCCGTACCAAACACTAATATCCCAAGGTATAAGTTCTAAGTCAATTTCAAATGCGTTTCCATAATAGAACTGACCTTGAAGGTTAGGCGAAATCTGTAAATCAACTTTTACTTCTTGACCTTGATAAATGTAATTGGCGTCGCAGTCATAAGTGTACGGGTCAATCATGTCTATTGAAAGGTCATCGCCATCTAAAACTTCATTTGAAGGGCAAGTTTTAATAATGCCAGATTCATCAAAATTGACTTTCAGTTCCATGCCATCAGCCAGATACATATAGCCCAGAACGTAATCTAATGATTCTGAATACTCTAGGGATTGCCCAGTGTAGCATGATGCCTCAAGGTTCACCATTGTTGCTAAATCCAATGGTTGAAGCTGCATTCCGTTAATGGCGTAGTGTTCTGAGTTTATATCAGTATCATAATCTTTGTTATATTCCCAATGAATGTTATTCCAGCCAATGTCATTGAAGGGTCTGTTACAGCAGGCTTCTTCCATCCAAATGAACAGGTTGTTTTGTCCTTCTAAGGCTACTAGAACGGTGTTAGGATTGTTGCCAATGGTTTCTGGCTGGAATATTGAGGGCGGGGTTGCTTCAAAGAGGGCATTGAGATGATTTAGCTCTGTAGCCGTGTAAATGTCAATTTGCCCAAATGAAAGCCCGTTTGAACTGTGTCTAAGCTCAACATCATGAACGAAGTAACCATTGCCTAATTCAAGGTCTGAAAGTACCTGTTCATCCCAAACAAGTGTTTGCCCTTGTTGAATAATGGCTTGGAAATCTGTGATTTCACCTAGAACTGGCTTTAATGTCTGACCTTGATGAATATCAATAACGAAATCTTTTCTAACTTCTAGGGCGTTTAGAGTGAGGGTTTGACCTTGACTGATATCAGCACCAAATTCAGCAGGTGAGTACCATTCAACAGATTGCCCTTGATGAATGTTTACATGCCCTATTAGGGATTCATCAAATGAGAAAGTTGCGCCTTGATGGATGTCAATAACATCCACTTCTTTTGGAACAACAAGGTTAACGAATACTTCTTGACTTTGATGAATATCAACAGGCGGGACGTCTTCAGTAAACGTCAGTTCTACTATGTTGCCTTGTGGGAAATCAATGCCAAGGTTAGCTTGATAAAGCGATGAATGGGGCAGGATTGTGTTGCCCTGTTCAATATCTAGCAGGATAAGTTCATTTGGCGCTGGGTTACAAAGCAGTTCAGGGAAGATGAAGTTTCTTTCCGCTACGAACTGTTCGTAGAGAATAGAGCCTTTTGGTGGAACTTCAGAAGGGTTTGGGAAGGTAAAATTTCTTTCCGCTACAAAGAAAGCATAATCAGCAGGCTTGCAAAGGCGCAAGTCATCTGGAAGGGTTTTCTTAGGCGGATTCTGGGGCATGGCTTGAAGTGGCAGCAGCGGAAATGAAATTTCATTTATTTACGCCAATTAGCTGATAATATTGATGATATTCAATAATCAAAAGAAAGTGAATTATTATTCATGAATGCTTATCAAGTTGTAAACCAAAACTTTACATCTGGCTTTGGCGCTTGCATCAAACTGGTTTCTTACCTTAATGACCAGTATGAAAAAGTAGAATGCGCTGCTAATTCAATCGTCTTTTCTAAGGGCAAATACACTGGCACGATTCTCATTGATATAAATGAGGAAACTTCAGAGCCTTATTTGTCGTTGAATCTAGTGTACATGAATGTTGCTAAGGATTCAACACAATCAGAGCCACTGATTGTTACTGATGGGCTTTCAGCGGAAGAAATTCATGTTTATCAAAGCTCTTTATCAGAGATTATTAACAACAAGATTCTTAACGGCATGGATGCCCTTGATGAATACATCCGAACTGAACTAGAAAGCCATTCTGTTGGCGGAGATGATGATGATGATGATGAAGACGAAGATGAGGATGAAGATTAAGAAGAATGCCGGATAAAGGAAAGCCGCCCTGTTGTTAGGCGGCTCTTCTTTTCTTTCAACCAGTGATATTTAGGATGCTTCTTTTTCTTTGAAGCCAAGTCCGTAACAATCATGGCATTTCCGTTTATTCCATGATGTTGCCGTATTCAAAGGGAAGTAGTAGCTGTTCTTTGTTTTCAGAACGCCAGTTCCCGCACAGTTTTTACAACTTATAATCTTCATGTCTTTATTTATCAATAACTTAATGAATAATGATGGATTTAGGTTCTTCTTTCTTGGCTTCTTCTCTAGCCTTAATCTTGGCTTCTTCGGATAACAGAACATCCAGAATGACTTGCCGCCCTTCATTAAGCAGCAGTTCATATTGGCTGGCGATTTCAACATCAGATGGCGTGTGGAGAACTTCTGTAAATTGAATAGTTACTGAAGGTTCAATGATGGTAAGTGGCGGCAACAGTTCTGACATGAAAGCAAGCCCCATATCAACAACATTAGCATCATCATACAAGTAGAAGGAAAGCCCTGTAGCTTTGCCAGCTACCGCAACGTTGCCTACTTCAATCGCCTTCAGTACAAAATCTACTGTTCGTTTATGCTCTTTCTTTTCAGCATGACCTAAAAGGGCTTCAAAGCCTTCTTCAAGAGTTTCAACTTTTACTTCTTTGCCATCATTGCCTTTTGTATAGGAAACATAATAAAGTTTGCCTTCTAAATGTGCCAGCATGGATTCTTGTCTGCCTGATGCGCCTGGAATGAAAGTAGCTACAACGCCTTTATGCCCAAAATCCAGCTTGATAATCCAGTTCTTCAGGTCGTAGGAAAGCAGGGTTTCCACAAAATCATCAACACGCACTTTGGGATTTGTGAAGGAAGAATGAAACTTCAGATGCTGGGTTACTTTTGTTGCTTTAAGGCGCTGCTGTAATTCGTACATGGTTATCTGGCGCTTGCCATTGCCCCATTGAATGAACATGGCATCGAAAAGGTCTTCATCATACAGATGCAACTCAAGTTCAGCTTCTTTATGACTAATGATGTAATCGTCATATCTAACGCCATATTTATCACCACATCTATTGTCAGATTGTACAACAGTGAGTTCAGCCGGATTGAAGCCAGTGTATAGCAGGGCGTCTTTGATTGAGATTAGAAGTGGTCGAAAACGTTGGGGAAGTTCAGTTGTTTTCATTTTATTGCTCCTTTTGAGGGTTTATTGAAATCAAGCCCATCATAGCATTACCAGCTATCACTTCAGTTAATTTACAGCCATCTTTCTTAATGGCTATAAATTTGGCAATTCCTAAATAAAAACAAGCCTTTATGGATGATAGCCGCAATGACAACCACACCATCATTTGATACCTCTGACAAAATTGTTTTACAGATACCTGCAAACACCATTATAGAAATCACGACTAAGCTCGAAGATGTTGAGCAAGGGCTTAGTTTTGTGAAATCTGAACTCGTTCAAATACAAGAGAAGATGTCTGATTTGGGCGAGGAACTGGAAACATTGAAAGGTAAAGTTAAGAAGAAGGGATTGTTTGGCTTCTTCAAGCGGAGCTAAAAATGATGAACGCCCTATCATGGATTTTCCATCTAACTGCTGAACAGCTAGCCCTTATTGGTGTTGCGGTAAGTGGCACTTACTTTTCACTGTCTAAAAGTGGCGTTATTCCCAAAGCCATTTCACTTCTAACTTCTAGTAATCCAGAAGATAAAACACCTGAAGCCTGTAAGGTGTACGCCGATGAAAGAGAAAAGCTCCTCGGTGAAAACAAGGAGCTTAAGGATAAGTTGGTTGAACTAAGCCGCGTTCAAAAGACATTGCAGCTTAGAATTTCATTGCTTGAGAATGTGATTGAAAGTCAGAAAGGGCGGATTCAAGAAATTACAGGGCTTTTGATTTCTACCGAACTGAAGGTTCGTTCTTCTGATAATCCTCCTGAAGCTCCACAAAAAGATTAAAGAGCTTTATAATCGTTACCAAGAAATTATGCCCTGATATTGGTGTAAATTCTCTTAGGCAAAACCATCTAAGGACGCTTCGTCTAATGTCCTGAATGGGTGTAAACTCGTCCAGAACATCAATATTCATGTTTCTTCTAATATCAAAATGCGTCTTCAAGTCTAACAGTTCGTTTTCTTTTGGAAGAATAAGATTCTTGAAAATCAAGTGGTCTTGTCATCAATGAACATCAAAGTTTTATGGGGCTTGTTCCATTCAATCTTGTCGTAGTGGAATGAAGATGTCTTTTCAAGCGTGAAGGAATAGTTGCTGCCACTTCTTAAACACATTCCTTTCATTTCGCGCCCTTCGTAGAAAGACGCAAGAATTTCAGATAGTTCCCTTGCAAGGGCAGTTTTGGTTTGGATTAGTTGAACTACAAGTTCTTGATACTTTGTTTCAAATTCTTGTCTATTCATCGTTAAAACTTTATAAATTAGAGACGTAATCTTCGTGGTTGTGAGTTCCATAATAATTTATAAAACTCACTTGGATTCAACTCTAAGAGTTGAAGGTAAACCACATACCTGTATCGGGTTGTAGTTAAACTGCCCGATTGCTTTTACTAGAATGTTATAAGCACCATTTATATCGGCGTTGATTTCAACGCCTTTAGCACTTCTAAACAATCCTCTTTTAACTCGTTTGCCAAAAAACGTATTATATTCTATATCAACAGCTTTAACAATTAGAGCAGCCATATTAGAAGGCAACGCTCTAAAATCAGGTTGATTTGTAGCTCTAAACTCATTAACCAACAGATTCCAAATAATTTTCTTCTTACCTTCTTTATAATCTTGTCTATGACGATAAAGTACAGAATTATAAAGATTCTTCGCTAGAAAAGCGTAGTTATCCAACGCTTCGTATAAAGCATGCCTTGGTTTAACAAATATTTTCTGTACTTTATAAGCCATAGGTTTCCCTTAAAATTGTTTACATAGAGTTATTATAGACTAAAATCTTAACAGTCAGCAAAAACCATCTGAATTAGTATTATATCTCTAATAGCATCGTATGTAGAGAAGTGTTTAGGGAAATCTTTTAATCTTTCATTGTAACCTTTAGGACGCCAACGACGGGAATCTTCGCCTGTTAAAACTTCAAGGAAAGTTCTTACATCGCGGCTCATGAAAGGATTGAAAGGATAGGGCAAACCTGAAACATTAAACAGATTCTTGACAATCGGAATATCGAAATCTATTCCTCTTGTCCAAAGTGTTGATTTTCTTGAGTATTTGTTTTTCTCAAGGAAATCAATGATTTGTTGGCATCCTACAATTAATGAAACATCATCTGGGGCTGCTTTCAGGTTCAAATCTTGAACTTCTTGGGGTTGTTTCTTCCACCAATTCTTAGTGTCATCTGTATATGAGAAACGCTTTGTAGCAAAGAGTTGTTTCTTGTCAAATCTAACCGTTAATGACTTCTTGAGAAGGTCATACGGGTCATCTTGGTCGTCAATGTTAAATGGCACGATGCCAAGATTAAGCACTAAAGCATCATGCTCTGTGCCAAGCGTTTCTGTGTCTAAAAGGAAGTCTGTCATTTTGTTATCCTGTTGTTAAATGTTTAATGATTTGGATAGCTGTTCGTGATAAAGCTCGTATAAGAGAACATTGCAAGCAAAGGCATCGCTTAGTTCGTAGTATCTGCCCTCTTCATCATGTCTTTCTATGATATTGGATTTATCTTGTAAGGCATCCAATTCCGCCATTACGCTATCATGCGTTCTGTTTAGTTTGATGGCTACATCTCTTGAAGTCATTTGGTCTGACATTTCGTTTGCTCCTTTAATTTCAGTGAATACATCCATTTTACACTCTTTGAAACTGGTGGCTCTTACATTCAGGTAACTGATTTCTTTAGTTCTCCTGATTTTTTTTCAGGAAATCCCACATAAAGAAAAGCCCTCATAAAGAGGGCGAATTTACCACAAGGAAATATATCTGAAATCTTGGGCTACTTGATGCTATAGCGGCTACACGAAACTATTAGAACAACCGCCAAGCATCAAGCCCCAAAGGAATCACGAAGATATCAGGAAAAGAGATAGAGAAACCTAACGCTTCAATGACACCCGTTAAAACTGGTGGGAAGCGCTGGTCTCGAACCAGCAATGCCATAAAGGCGGCGGATTTACAGTCCGCTGGTTTAACCAATTCACCCAACTTCCCAGTTGGCGGGCAATGGAGGAATCGAACCTCTCAGCTCCATCCCACTTTTTAGCTACTAGTTTAGAAGACTAGTGTGGGAACATTGCCCGTTAAGGTCAAATGACAGAGAAACAAACCGAAAGAGGGTGGAACCATGAAACCCTCTCAAAATGCCTCTCGAAAGATGCCTCATCTCTCTGTCATTTGATGCGTGTATTATAGCGCATTCAGAACGGCTGTAAAGTTAAATATCGTTTAGAAATTCTTTTTGCAAAAGGAAACAAAATGCCAAACCTTACTGAATACAAAATCGAAATTGACCGTAGCCGTGATTACGGCGTATTCGAAAACCTCTCTGAAGCCCAGACTTTCCAACAGTTCTTGGAAGCCAAGAAAGCTGCTAAAGAAAGTGAAGATGCTGATGGTGATGAAGGTAAAGAAACCGTTGACGAAGACGACGATAAAGATGCCACCAAAGAAGGCAAAGAAAAAGTCGATGAAGATGGTGAATACGAAGAATAAGCCGTTTAATCATTATCATAAAAAGCCGCCCTTGTGTAGGCGGCTTCTTTGTTTCTTGGGTTATTACCCATTTACATTTGGCTGTCTTCTTCATCCTGCTGCTTAATCAAGCCAAAAGGATTGATGAAACCAGTTTCCAATCCCATTGCATCATCCAATTCTCTTTCTTGAGTAAGCTGCTGCCCGTCAAAGACTGAATCCGTGTCCACAGCTTCACCAAATTGAACTTCAGAAGCCTTGAATGCAGGCTGGGCATTGTAGATACTGTCCGCTTTCTTTTTCTTCTTCTTGGCTTTGGGTTGTTCAACGGATATGACTTTCGGATTAGCAGGTTTCTCTGGCTTCTTGCTACCTTTCTTAGCAGGTTCTTTGAAGAGCTTCTTAGCTTTTTCCAGAGCGGATTTGCTCTTGTTAGCTGCTTTCTTCACGTCATCAAATGTTTCTGGCTGCCATCCTAAAGCCATCAACAAAGCCTTCTCTAACTTCAATCCTCCTTTAACAATACAGGCTTTACCTGAAAGCAAGCATTGTGAAGTTGGAATAGGACGTTTGAAGTCTTTGGCTACCAAGAAGAAGGGCTTTTGCAGGGATTCTTCATAAGCCTTGTAATTGCGTTCTTCTTCATTCGTCCATGCCTTCAAGAGCATAGCTGTTTGTTTAGCTTCATCTCTTTTAGCTTTAAGGCGTTGTTCATGCGTAAAGGCTTCTTCATCATCAGGAAACTGAAAAAGGGCAACACCAACAATGTATTTCCAGTCATTTTCACCAGTTTTATGTAAGAGTTGAAGAGGAATTTCCTTCTTGTACTCATACACTTCTTGACCATTAACACTATTAGTTCTGGATTTACGCCAGTCTTCAGATTTCAGGGAAATAGAAATCCGTGATGCTGTTAAAGCATTCTTGGTTGTGCTGAAACGTTGGTCTTTTGATTCTTCAGCATTTCCAGCTTCCAATAAATCATTGCCATTTTGGTCATAGGGCATGTAATGCAGTAACCCTAAGTAAACGGTTTTTTGATTGAGTTTTACGTAAGGGGAAGCGTCTGATGAAACACCATCATTTTCCATGCGTTCATACGGATAATGTTTAAGACGGCTTGAAATAATTAACATTTTAGTGGTCTCCTTTATGGACTAGATACAGGGAAATTAGCGGTTCAATGGCTTTTATATAATGAATTTCAGTAATTGAGTTAAGTTGAAAGCCATCTACAAAGTATTGCTGTTTGTTGTCATCATGTCCTGCATCTTTAACCATAATGAACAGCTTTTTACCATCTTCTTTTGGAAGAATGATGTGCAATTCATCAACTTCTTCGTAATAGCGGAAAGTGATTTCTTCATCGTTAAAGACTTCTTCCATATGCGTTGCGTGTAGAAGGCGTTTAGCTACGGCAAAAAGTGCAATGGTACTGGCGTCTTCGCTAGGGAGGTAATTCAGATGTTCAAAAAGAGTATTGAGAATTTCCATTTCCTCTTTATTCAGAATGGCTTTGTACTCATACCACACTTGGAAAGCAATAACGTACTTATACAAATTAGGAATGAGAATAGCGTGTAAACGATTACTCACGCCAGTTGCCTTGTACTCTAAATCGTTAAGTGTAAGGAAAGTAATGGTTTTGTGGCTAAAGACAAAATTAAATGTGTTGAAGAGATTCTTAATTGTTAGCGATGAAAGTTCGTCATCCAGCCTTTCTAGAATAATAAACTGCCCTTCAGCAAAGTCAATGCGGGTTTGTTTATCGTTAATAATGAAGATACGGGCTTCGTTTATAAAGTACGTTTCATCTTTTTGAAAGAGGAAATTTGTCCATTCCGCTACACCAACAAATGCCTTATGGGCAAAAACACTACGGAACTCCTGTACAGCCTGTATAAGGTTTCCATACGCTGCATTCTCTGCGTAAGCTATTCTTTTCGCTCTATCTAAAGCTATATTCATTGTGCTCTCCTATCATGATTTGTGTAAGAACTTTGGCGATTTCATTGAGATTTGAACCAATAGCGCTACGGTCTAATGAAACGCCTTCTGTGTTTCCAAAGGTTTCTTTTGGGTTGGATTTCAAGTGAACTAACTTCAAACGGGGCTTGGTCATGGTGGCTAAAATCATCAAACCTAGATTCTTAGTAAGCTGCACAACAATAGTGCTGTTCACAGTGTCATAGAACATCTTGGAAGTGTTCCAAAATTGAACGATTGTGATATTGCCATCTTGCTCAACATTTCTAATGAAGTTATTGAAAAAGACAATATCATTCAAAGAACTATTGAGCTTTTCTGCCACATCTGAAGTCTCGTGTTCAAGAAGGTTTTGAACATAGAAAATCTTGTTCATGAACTGCTCTTTATCAAAAGGCACAACATTCGCCGTTTTGAGTTTTATGACTTCCCTAATAAAATGAATGAAGTTTTGGTAAAAGTCATCCAAAACTTCCTTATCTTGTGGTGTCATATAGAATTTGTTAGGCGTGTTCCAGTCAAGTGTTTGCCAGTTTACATGAATGAGTTGATGTTCTTCATCGCCAGTCTTAGGCTTATGCCATATAGCAAGCCATCCTAAATCTGATAAATCCGCTTCTATCTTATATTCTTTTTTGGTGGGAAAGTTAATAAAAACTCTTTTGTCATAGCTGGAAATCTGCGCCGTCCTAAAGTCAATTAGATGAATGCTGCTGATGAAATTGGTAAATGGATTATACGATGTGAAATCTTTTCGTTGTTGAACTGCTCTGTGAGCATACCAGAACAAAACATCAGTTTTATCTGTAAGTTTAGCCATTAAAAATGCCCTCATTGGTTGTTTGATGAAGGCATTATCTTATGGTTTTGAGATGGCTTCTATTACAGAACTGTTAATCTCTTATCAACTTATTCTTTGTTGGGCTTGCATTCTGGCGTACTCATCGGCTTCTTGTTTTTGATAGTCTTCAATAATACCAATAGTCAAGCGCAAATCCTGCATGGTCATACGCTCCAGTTCAGAAGGCAGGAATCCATGAAGTTTTGTTAATAAAACAATCGTCTTCATGAGCATATATTCCTGCTCCTCGGAGCATACTACTTTAGCAAGTTATCAAGCCCAAATCTATTGAACACGTACTCTCTCTTACAATGTGGGCAAGTGATTTCCTGCATGATATAGACTTGTGGGCGCTGATTGATAAACTCAACAATGTCAGAATAAATGGTTAAGGGGAACTGGTCAAGCCAGCTAACAAATTCTTCTTCAGTAAATGGCTCTTCCCACAGTTCATCGTTCACCCAGATTTCAGCAACGCTGTTGTAAACAACCTTGTTGATGAGTTTCAAACGGGCTTGATATTCTTCTTCAGTAAGTTCTTCTTCAGGCTTTTCAATAAGCACCATTTGTGAAGAAGATTCTTCTTCCAATTTCCGGTATTCTTCCCATGTAGGGAATTTCAGCTTAAGAATAACGCCATTACCCAGTTCAAAGGTATCTTTTTCTGGACGGCTGATTTTAATATCACTGGCATGAAAAGAAAGATTAACTTCTGTATCACAATCAATCTCTTGCTCTTTCAGAATTTCTGTTTCTTCTTCCTGTGTTTCTGGATTAAGTTTGGTTACTTCAATGTCCTCAATCACTTTATAAGGGCATTTGACTGTCAAGTCAATAGTGGGCTTGATTGAGAGCAGGTAAATCATCATGAACAAGTATTCAATGATGTAAGACTTCTCTTTGTTAATGTTGAAGTTCTCTGGCTCAACAACACAAGCCTCAATAATCTTGCCAAATGTTTTTGTAAAGGTTTCTGGATGCTTCATGTTCGTGATTGTCAGAACATCTTTATATTCCTTTGTAACCATTTGGCGGATGGTGAATTTCTTATCAGGTTCATTTGGTACCTCTACTGGGTAGCGAACGAATGATACTGCTGAGGGTAATGCCATTTCTTGGTCTCCTTAAATTTTGAAAGCTACTGGTTTGTCTTTATTTGAGTTTACTTCATCTTGTGTGTAAAGCCCATGAAAAGTCAAATCAACATTTGAGCCTTTAATAGTTTTGTTTTTGGTGTCAATGATGTAGTAGTTCTGGGAGGCTTTTGAAGACAAGTTAAGGTTCTTATCAGAATAGCCATTGCCACCCACTAGTGAAGCTGACCTTGCGAATGTGTCAGTAATCATGGTGGAATGGATATGTCCAAAGATTACGTAATCCACGTTTTGCCCTTTATCTGCATAGCGCCCTTTAAGTTTGGCTGCTTCAGCTTCAGGATTCTTGAAAGCTAATGTGTTATTGCCATGTGTCAAGAGCAATTTGAAGCCATCAATATCCAGCAGTTTTTCATGGACATCATCGTCCATTGAAATGAATTTGACTTTACTGTTGTTCTGGAATAGCATGTTCAAGCAGTTGTGAATGATGTAGTCAAAGTTATCAGTTGCTGTATGCGCCGCCCATGATACGAATTGACCGATTCTGGATTCATTGCCAATGACTGACGCAACGTACACTTCATCAGCCCATGTAGCTGTGTTGGCTATGAACTCTTGCAGAATATCCAGTGCTTCCACAAGTGTTTGCGCTCTTGTGCCCGAGTTCATAGTAACTTCATCCAGTCTGCGGTCTGAGTTCATCATATCGCCTGTAAAGGCAATGACTACTTTCTTGATACCGTTTTGACTGAAGGTTTTATAAACTTCGTTATGGAAATGTTTGAGTTTTCTATAGGCTACTTCATTGTCATGTTTATAAGGCAAGGAATTGTCTGTTGTCTCACCAAAATGCAGGTCTGAAAGTTGAATGATGCCAACTTTAGTGTTGTCTTTCTCTTCTGGGATGTGATAAGAGTTAGCAGGATGGGCGAAGATAGCATCTTTCAAGGCTTTGTGAATTTCTTCATACAGAACTGAAAGGGCATTAACTTCCCTGTCAATATTGCGGTTAATTTTTCTGTGTAAGTTGTTTTGGTCTCTAGCTTGTTGTAGGGATTTCTGTAAGCTAATGATTTGGTCTTGTTGATATTGGCTGCGACGTTCATTGGTTTCTTCTGACTTTTCTTCAAAAGCCCTTCTTACAATGCCCCTTACCGTTGATTCTTGGGAACGTGAGCCAAAAACCCTGTCAGAAATTTCTCTGAAGGAATAGCCTTCTTCCCTGAGTTGTACGATTTGCTGAATTACTTCTTCTGAGTGCTGCATAAAGTGTGATTAGTTAAATGAATTACATGCGGCGATTATATCAGAAGAAAATGTTAAAGCCCTGAATAAACAGGGCTTCTAATTCCTTGATTTGTCCCGCCATCCTAAAACTCCTTTAATATCAAAAGAATCCATATTTGGATTCTGCTATGACGTGACGATAGTTCAGAATCACAAAAAACTTAAAGCCCTGAAGCTGGTCAGTTCTTCAGGGCTTTAAGCGCGGGGTTGTGTGGGTTATTCCCGGTTTTTCTTGGCAATAGTTCGTTTCTTCTTAGCTGGCTTTTCTTTAGGCTCTTCTTCATCTTCAACTACATCTGCCATGTAATCATGATAGAACCATTTGTAGTAAGCCAGCAGATAATCCGAAACTTCATGTGGTAATTTTACCATGTGATTCTTGAAGTATTCTTCTTCCTTGTCTTTCATGAGGAAAGGCTCTGTCATGATTTGAAAGAGAATCTTCATGTAAGCAGGTCTTGCTGGTACTAATTCTTTCAGCTTGCCGTCGAACATTTGTGTAATAGCTTTTTGCTCAGGGATTCTAAGCAGCGTAACCGTGCAGGGTGCTTCGATTTTGTATGAAGTTTCGGTTTCTTCTTTCAGATGTGCAATGAAAGAACCATTTGTAGTTGTGAACCAGCAAACCTTATTGAGTTTTGGATTTGGCTGTTCTTCTTCCAAATGTACGTTTTCTTCGTAGTCAAAGTAGCCTTCTTCAGCAAGTTGTGTTGATGAAGGCACATTTTCCATCGTTTGCTTATGTAAATCTTCTACGATTTTAGCTTGTTCTGGTGTCATTTTGTTTACCTAAATTTGAAAAGTTGCCATGATTTTAGCATTATTCATAATTGCCCATCCACCCACGGAACAATGTAATCGCTGAATCGGTTAATGATGTAAACATTCATCACTTCTAAGGGATTCATGGTGATAGGCGGGGTTTGATAAATGAGACTTCCAAATTCTGGAATAACAAAGCCATCATCGCCATATTGCGGATATTCCTTAAACAATACCAGATTGTGATTTTTATCAACCGCCACATATTCATAGCAGTTTCTAAGCCCACCTAAAACGTAAGTAAAGAACATTTTCCAATCATTGAAGCAATAGTTTTGCAGGATTTCACATTTTGATAACGCTTTAGAATCCGTCATTTCACAATGTACCGATGCTTTCTCTTCTTGGCTATAATCATGTACATTGCCTAATGAAGCAACTTCTACAGAATTTTCACCATTTGAAAGGTAAACATCACCAAACTCATCAATTTGAATCTTGGTGTACTTGTCTGTATTGAAAACGGCCACAGGTTGTTCGTAAAAGCTGATAAATCTTGAATTAAAGCTATTGTGCATGACTTCTTCAATCGTATGCACTCTGCCACATTGTTCTTCATCCAGCCATGAAGTACCTTCTAAATGTTCTACTTCGCCGTCTTTATACAGCATGGTAACGGTTTTAGATTCATCTGGCACGATGAAGCCTTTGATGTAGGGCAACGCGTTTACATAGATTTGAACTACGGATTTTCTGCCAATAACTAAGTAAATGATTCTGTCATTAGCCATTTATAGTCTCCACCCAGAAATTATAAAGTAGAACAGCAGATGAACCGCCATATTCTTTTGTATTCAGAAGACGCATCGCTTCGTTTCCTCTAAGAATAACATCAACCGCATAGTTGGTTTTAATCTCATTATAAAGCAACGTAAAGTCAATGTAATCAAACTTGCCTGAATAAATCTTCACATGATTGAATTTTTCCTTAAAATGTTTAATGGCTTCGTCTGATAGAGGCGTTGAAATTTTGTTTTCTTTGTGAAGTTCATCATCGAGAAAACGTTCAATGAAGGGAAGGTCTTGTTCAATACCAAAGCAATTATGAACTTCATTGTCATCTTTCAGGATGTGAATGTTGTCTTTGTTGATAGTAACAGAAAGATTAAAATTGATATCAATCTGGATACAGTTGTAGTTCAAACTGACTTCAAGAATTGCAATTTTGCTTTTATTCTTCTCAACATTCCTAATAATTCTATTGTAGATGTTTTCTTTTGGCAATTCCCAACGCTGCAAACTATCCACGTTTACTGCACGTTGTAATAATGCCGCCTCATCTTTTCTGTTTACCTCAAACATATTGAAGTAGTTTGTTTCTTTAATTTTCATACAGTCAACCCTCTCTTTTCAATTTCTTTCAATACATTCTGCTGGATGTTTGCCAGCCTTTTTGATTCGTTCTTGTAGTACACCCGTTTATCAAAAACAAAGTTTACTGCGGAAGGAATCACACCAATTTTATCTTTTGAATACATCGAGCCATTAGCACAAATGGTGAAGTTGTGTTTTCTAGCATAATCAATAAGTTCATGCCTTCCCATTGCCACCATTGTTTTCAAAAGCCCGTCTTTATCTTCACAAGCAGCTTGTTTGAAGGTTTCTGGGCTGATGTTTTGCTGCACGATAACCATCGGATAAAGTGAAGTAAGGTCAAAGGAAACCACGTATTCATGTTTGCCTTTCTGTACTTCTCTTACATAAGCGCCCTTGTACTTCTCTTTACCGCGTACTTCTTGCTTGGGCGGGATAACCATGCCTTCTTTCTTAATCTTATTGTAAAGGAAACAATCCCAAACAACAGTTACAGAAAAGACATCAGAAGCTAGGCATCTTGAAAAGTAAGCAACAACAAAAGCCAACTCAATGAACTTCAATTTCTCATTCATCTTAGCCAGAAGTTCAACGTCCTTGATATTGTACTCAATGAACAACTCTTTGTTCTTTTCGTAAAGCTCTCTAAGGTTCTTATAAGGCGCGTAGTCCAGCTTCTTCTCTTTGAGCTCATGATGCGCTACCGTATTCAGGCGGTAATTGGCTAACTTGTCTCTGGAATACTTCTTATAAAGTTCCATGTAATCAATATGAATCAGCCCTTTGATAACGTAGGTTTGTTCAAATTTACCGATAGAATTTGCTTCTTTCTTGGCGTAAACCAATCCTTCAGCAGCTTTCTGAAGTTCTTTCGTACCTCTGCCAAGTTGATTTTGTAAGAGCCAGTAGATAGGGCTTAACTTTTGCGCTGCGTCAATGCCTTCTACTTTTATGATTCTGTTCACAATATACGGAATATCGTAAAAGGTGCTGTTCCAGCCAGAGATAACGTCAATCTTCTCTGCGCCAATGAAATGTACGAACCTTTTAAGAAGTTCTTTTTCATCTTTACAAACAATCGTACAGCCCTTTACATTTTCTTTTACGGCTAAAGTAGTCCAGCAGACTTTCTTGCCCTGTGAAGTGATAGCAGTGATAGCGTTTATTGCATATTCCGCGTTCTCTGGCGTTGGAAAATTTGCGCCAATTTCGTTCTCAATATCGAAGTACATGACATTGATAGCTGAGTTTTTGTGGGTGATTTCATCTGGGTACTTCTTGGAAATGTACTGGTAAATTGGCTTTTCCATGCCATATACCTCATGTTTCCAGCTTTCTCCTTGTGATTCATCGTAATAGAACTTCTGGAACTCATAGAGTGTATTGAATTTTTTTCGTTCAAGAATCTCACCAGTTAGCGCTCTTGTGCCACCTTTTCTGTTCTTTACATACAGTTCTAAAGGGAAATTCTTATCAACATCGTAGCAAGTGTTACCTTCTTCGTCTTTGTAACGATGATAAAACTTGCCTTTGTGAGTATCTACGGATATATAGTGCTTGGTAAAAGCCACGTTTCTCTACTCCTTTTCTTGTGATTAAAAAGCCCCTGTTTACGGGGCTTTCTATATTACTTGGTTTCTTTTGACTTTATGGTTTCCGCTTCGTCATCATCGTAACGGTAAATCATATGTTCGATTCTGGCTGTAAGGTTTCTGACAACCAAGAAGCCTTCCTGATGATAAACATCAATTTCCATATCGGATTTTGATTCATCTGGCATGGTTTCAAGTGGCACAAGAATTTCTACTTTTTTATCATCTTCTTCAGCATCAGCAGGGAATTTACCATCTTCAATTTTGTGAGTGAAGAAACTGCCCCATTCGCCATCAAAAGCGCATTGTACAGCTTTCATTTCTCCTGCTCTAAGCAGAAGAACGTTAGCACCAATAGCTCTAGCGGTACTCATGAACTGGGCATAGTCAGCAGCAGAAATGATGAAGGAATAATCCGCCTCATAATCCAATTCTTCAGGACGCGAAAGTGGCAGTTTCTCTGCGTTTTCCTCCCAGAAGCCATCAAAACTCAATTTGAACTTGAGTTCACCATTGTTATGCTTAACATTCACGTAAGCATTACTAAAAGTGAAATCAAGGTCATCATGATTCTTGAATGTTTTGAGCGCTGACATAAAAGCTGTGCTGTCCTGCATGTTGAAGCGTGGCAGGGTTTCCTCAATTTCAGCAAAGGCTTTAACTGTACCTGCTGGATTGATTTGGCTGATGAAATTGCCCTGTTGAATAACTAGAGGCTTACGCATTCTGCTAAAGAGATGCAGAATGTTCAGGGTACGTTGTGAAAGTTTCATAAAGTTTGCTCCTTATTACGTTGTTTATCATGCTGCCTATTCTATGACAAATGGCTCTAGAAATGTATTACGCGGCATTAAGAAAGCCGCTTTATGGCGGCTTTTCTAGTCATTTACAAACAAGCAATCTGAATGTTTCTCGCCCTCTCGGCGTAAAAAGTTACTTTTCAGCAAGCCTATTCATTGTCTTCTATTAAACCCGCGTTTTCCATTCGTTCTTCAAGAACATCAAAGTAACCCTTCATATAACGCTGTTGTTCAGTAAGGATTTCTTCGTCCTCGGTTCTAAAAACTTCTGGCGGGTTATCTAAAAATGCGTTTAGTTTGGTCAATCGGTCTTTCACCTGTTCATATTCTTGTTTAAGACGATATTTCCAATCACCACCAAAAGCGGCTTTTACTCTGTACCCTTCAAATTGCCATAGCTTGTTAATGGCTTCTTGACGAGCAATATCCTTGCCAATCTGCGCATCAAAATTAGCATGGTCAATACAAGCGGATTCAGCAGTAAATGCAAATCCCGACACCGTAGTTATGACACATATTGTGAGTGTTGTGCCTTCTGGTTGAATGTATTGCTCATTGGCAATTAAACGTTCTATATCTTCTGCTGTAAGTTTCATAAACATTCCTCTCTTAATTTTCACCTGTTGAACCAAATCCGCCTTCACCCCGTTCTGACTTCTTACTGTCATATTCGGTAAGAGTTTCTAGCTCAAGAATTTCGGGTTTGAAGATTTCCATTTGCACGATGCGAGTGCCATTATCAAAGTAATACCGCGTGTTGGTGTTGTTCTCAACAATCGCCATCAATTCGCCACGGTAATCTTGGTCAATGATACCCGTATCGTTTGCAAGCGTCAACCCGTACTTAGCTGCCATGCCGGAACGAATATGCAGTTTAACTGCGTAGCCTTCAGGAATGTCCAGCTTCACACCCAACGGAATGAGAATGCGGCTGTACGGGTCAATGCGAATTTCTTTGCCATTGCCAGCGGTAACAGTTTCGTAGTTGTCATTAGTCATATCGTACTGCTTATAAACCTCACCGTATGCAACTGCAATGGAAAGGTCATAACAAGCGGCTTTCTCTGATGCCCTCTTAGGCATAGTTGAAACTTTCTTAGTAAGGTAAACACCTAATGATGGTTGTTTGCCGGGTTGCTTTGTTGTGTTTGTTTCTGGTGTAGCCATATTCAGTTCAACGGCTTCACCAGTTGGAATCAAATCCGTTGCCATATTGTCTTCGTTTTGTTGTGTGGGTTTCTTTGCCATTTGTTAAATCCTTTCTTTGTTTTATTCTTCATCGCTTGCTTCATAGTCAGCAGCGACGTCTTCTGTTGCTGAAGTGTTGTCATATTCATCGGAAAGCTGAACAATGGTCTTTTCCTTGCCAGCTAATAAGAACCGTTCTGAAATTTCTTCAGCCATGCCATCAGCGAACAGTCTTTCCATAAGTTCAGCGTTGTTTTCAACATCGGCTCTACGGAATTTCTGTTCTTCAACTTCACCTGTTTTCTTATCTACCAATGAATACCAGCCTTTAGAAGGGCTTGTAATCCAGCCCAACTCCAGCGCCAAGTCAAAGATACCGGAATACTTGGAAATGCCACCTTCAAAGGTAACAGTCAACGGCATTTTTGACTTCTCTTTAATATACCGCGATTTGTCAGCTTTCAATGTAAATTTGAAGCCTGCTAAATCCGTTCCTTCTTTCACTTGCGCTTTGGAAATGTGAATGATGGAGTTGGCGGCGTATTGCAGCTTTTCTCCACCTGAATTTATATCACCACCGTACATTGTCATTTCCTTGTACACGTGGTTAATCGCTACACAAATGAGACGCTTCTTGTTAAGTTTAGGCGTAAGAATTCTGACGAATGAACCAAGTTCTTTAGCTTTGGTCATATCAACTGCTGTTTTCTGTGCTAAAGCATCATCAGTTTCTTTTCTGGAAGCTAGCATACCCAATGAATCAATGAAGAACATGACTTTGGCGTCAACTTCCAGCTCGTTTAATTGATTGGCGATGTCTTGTTTCAGGGTTTCAATGTCATCAATGGGAATGTGTAGGACACGCTCAATATCAACGCCTTGAGAAGCCATGTAATCACGGGAAGTGCCATATTCTGAATCGTAAAAGATGCAGACGTTTTCTGGGTCGGCGTTCAGGAAGGCTCTTACCAACATGAGTGAAAGTGTTGATTTATACGATGCCTTATAACCGCCAATCATACTGAAGCCATATGACAAGCCGCCATCAACTCTTCCCGAAAGCATGATGTTCAGGGCGGGGATTCCGGTATCGTAAAAATGGGTTTCTCTGAAGTAAGCGCTGTCTTTTACAGCTTGCGCTTCTTTTACTACGGAATTTTTCTTGAGTTTTTGAAGAAGTGGATTCATTTGTTGTTAAACCTTCTTGAGTTCGTCTAATTCATCTTGGGAAAGATTAAGATGAACTAGTTCTAGTTGTGTAAGTTCCAACTGGGTTAGTTCCAGCTGCCGTTCTAGTTCGGTAACTCTTTGTTCAAGGGCTTTGACAAGAGCTTCTATATTTGGCTGATTGGCAATCATGGCTTAGAGTCCTGAAGTTGGAATTGTGAATCTAATGAGATTTTCAAGCACATCCGATGGCAAGTCTCTGAACGGATAGTGTTTGCGATAGTCCTCAACCATTTGCGCAATAGTAGCATTCAATACACGCATTTTAGCAGTTTCTTTTTGGCATTCTGGAGTATCCGGTTCAGTACAAACTTCTTTCCATTGCTCCATTTCTTCTAGGGCATGATTCAGGTTAACTGAAAGTTTCATTACTTCCAGTTCCCAACGGTCTTCTTGTTTTTGTTGCTGCTGGGCGTTATTACGGGCGGTTGTGGCAGCGGTTGCACCAGTAGAATTTACGATAAATCCCGCGCCAGCTAAAGCAACACCACAGAATCCAGCTAAAACAGCAGCAATTACTACATTACGTTTCATTATTCACTCCTTTTCTTAGATTAAAACAAAGCCCTCGTTCAATGGCTGGACATTATAGCGAGGGCTTTCAGGATTTCTATGAAAAATCAGTAAACTTCATAGCCTATAACTTCAAAGAGTTCGCGGAGTACATCAATGTGATATGCGCCAATTTATCTGAAATCTGTATGCTTTCTTTTCTGAATTTCATAGCCCATTTCTCTTGAGAGCTTTGACAAAGCACTACCAAGTTTCTGCGCTGTAGGATTTGAGATATTGTTATAACCATACATTTTAGCCGCAGCTTTAGCTACAAAGAACTGTTCTTCATCTCTCAACAACTTCAATTCTTCTTTTAATTCTAAGTTCTCTGATTCTAATCGCTTTATCTTGCCATCATGTTGTTCTAACTGCGATTCATACATTGCGTTTAGTTTTTCTTGCTCAACCGCCCTATTAGCAAGATGGGCAACCATTTCCATTGTAGTCATCGGGCGGGCTCTTAATTGCTTCTCGCATTCGATGAAATAAAGCCGCGCCTGTTTCCCTTTATCATTACGTTCTACCATTGCAAGCTCTTTCGCCATATCAAGAGTTAAGAAGTAATCAATGCGGCTTTGCCATCCGCAAGTTGTTGAATTTTCCGCTCCATTTTTTTTGTGGAGTTGCATCTACACGAATGAAGTCTTGTCCTTCATCAAACCCATACTTCTCAATCCTAGATTTTATCCACGTTGAAAAATCTTGTTTACTCTCAAGAAAGTTATGAAGTTCGCGCGCATTTACTGTGTCAACGGTCTGCCTGTTAATTAAATTTTGCCCAAGTTGAATAATTTGATACATAATAAGCCTCTCTAATAAATGTTGATTAACCGCCGCTAAGACCCATTCCTAGCGGCGTTTCTCATTCTAAACTCATTCTCACATCAATTTCACTTAACATTCATTAACAAAGAAGCCGCCCGATTAAAGGCGGCTTTGATTTAACTTCTACTTCTAAACTCTTAACTGTTCAGGAAGTCATCAATATCATCTACATCAGTTGAATTGGTAGTTGATGAGGCGTCTTTGAACTCCTCTTCAGCACCATCATCTTTTGAATCTTCCCACGGTAATCCGTCTTCAAATTCCTCATCTTTCTTTTCCTGATAGGCTTTTTGTTCAGCCATTCGGGATTGATATTCTTCCGGGAAAATGTCGAAGTAATCGCCAGTTTGCTTGATGTAACGATTCTTCATGGCTTCATAACTTTCTTTATAACGGTCAGAAGCAGCGTCAGTAAATTCTTTCAATGAATATTGCGCGTTGTAAATGCGTTCCAGTTCAGCTTCATCTTCAGCAGCAGGCTTACGTTTAGAGAAGTAGGATTTATCATAAGAACGATTAAGCGCTTTGCCAGTTTCAGAATAGGATTTCAAAATGAAGTTAGCGCCTTCAAACAAATCTGTATGGTCATAAGGTTCTTTAACAGCTTGCACATCTTCGTCCTCAATATCCAGCTTACTTTCTTCTTTAGCAGAAGCAGATTCCTCAATGCCCATTTCCTTGTAGTACATACGCTTCAGGAATTCACCCATTTCAAACAGGAAAACTTTACCTTCGTTTTCCGGGTTAGCAGGGTCTTTCAGAACCAGAATGTTAGTAACGTATTTGGTAGAGGGCGAACGTTCTTTGAACAGTTCTTTGTATTTGAGGTCATTAGTAGTTTGGAACTTCTTCCAAATTTTAGAACGAACCTCATTAGGGAATGATGGCTTACCAACGTTTTCAGGGGCGGGTGCAACAAAAATTTCGTTAGAGGATTTGGTGCGAACGTAATAGGTGCTGTAGGCAACGATACATTTTTCTTCTTCGCCTTCTACACCGGGCAGGAAACGAATAAGCGCTTCGCCCTTTTGTTTGTCATCTACGGACAGTTTCCAAAAGCGGTCATCATGGAATTGTGATTTGCTCTTGGCTGAGGTATTTTCCTGTAGCTTCTTAAGGTCTTTCTTTCTGGACTTCATTTTGTCGGTAAAACTTGACATTTTTAGTGTCTCCTGTAAGTTAATTGTGAAAATGAAAAATTGTGCTGGTGGAATGTAAGCGATTCCGCACGGATGAAAGCTCTTTGTGAGCCTTCACGGTGCATTATAGCCCTTCTGTTTGTCTTTAGTTCGTTAAAAGTTGGTTAGCCTCGCTTTTCTTACGTCTTACCTTCATAGGTTTGTGTTCTTTATCAGGATTGAAGATGCCAGTTTTCTCTTCCTTCACAAACATTCTCTTAGATACAACAGCTTCTTTTTGTAGCCATTTTCTAACTGGTTCGCCGCAGCACTTAGCGAATGCGTACTCATCAATTTCAAAGTAAGCGCAAAATTCCGTTGCGGCTTCAACGCCATCACAACGGTTTGCTTTCTTGATTTCAATGAGTTTCTCAAGAATGAACATGTCGATAGAATCCTGAGAACTCTGGTCGATGAAGGTATTGAGGTTATCTGACGCCTTGAATGAGGGCGCTGCTTTAATTTTTACTTTCCTACCCATTAGGGAAGTCCTTTATTTGAAATTTGGTTAAATTGAAGGATGTAGCAATTATGGCACATTCTTCAAATCAAATCAATAAAAGTTGTCTTCCCGAAACCTTACAGCACCGTTATCCAACAGAATTTCCTTGATTTCTTTCAATCGTGGCAGGATTTGAACAAAGAAGGCTTTGTGATTCCTAACAATATCATGAAGCGCTGGTGTTGGGTCTAACTCTTCTTGATTAAGGTTCTGAAGGCGGACTGTATCCAACAGGGCATCGCCAGCATCAGGATTGCAAAGCACAATGAAGCTATCGGTAGCAATAGCAAGAACGCTACCGCTACCACGCATCCAAACATCATTTGTACTCTTTAGCTCCTCATCAGAAAGTGAAACGAGGTACTGGAACGCCGTAACAAGTGGGTTATTTGTCATCATAAAAATCAGCAAGTCTGCGAGCTTGAATTTTTCCTAAGCAATAAGAATAGTCAATTTTGTTTGATTGTCTAATCATATCTTCAAAGATGCTAGCTGTATAAGCTACTATGCGCCAATCTTGAATCTCATCCACAGAATAGAGCATTTTAACATTATATAAAACACGGTCTATTATAAACTCTTCAAGCTCTTTTTCGTTGCGGAAAAGCAATCTTGCTGCATCATACGCGGCCGTGTATTCTACATCAACACAAAAGACATTAGACATGGTAGAGTGCATAGCTTCCATAAACGTATCCAAGCCAACGGATTTGTTCATGTATTTGTCGCGGAAACCCGGTAAATGCAATAATTCATGAAGAACGCAAAGTAGAAATTTCTACGTCTATATCCTTTGAACCAAGGATTATTCAAGATAATTCTTATTTCTCTGGTAAGTTCAATATTCGGTGGCCAATTACAAGTGTTGTTCCACATTTTCTTCTCCTTTAATTACAAACATGTTTTATGGTTTGCAAATTGTGCAGCAGCTTTCTGTTCAGCAAGTGATTGCTTCTCATCAACAACCCACTCGCCCACCAGCAGTTTCTTGTAAATAATCACCTTTACTGCATCAATATCTTCTTCTGGTATTTCCGCTTGCATGTACTCATACATAGATTTAACTTCATCCAGAATAAAGCCAATGCGCAAATCATTAGGAACTTTAGCTTTCTTGCACTCTCTCAAACCATCTCTACTAAGCTGAATAACGGCTTCTACAAGTTCATCATACTTGTCTTCCCATTCATAGTTATTGAGGGCTGCGTAGTTTCTAATAAGTTTTTGCTTAATAATTGTCTCATTGTTCTTACGAATTTGTTCAAAATCGTAACGTTTCTGCTCTGGCAGTTCTAAAACTTCACCTTCTTTAGGTGCAATGATTTGTGCCACTTGCGCTTTAATGCTGGCATCAACATAATCCCACTTGATAACTTTGTACGGGTGCGTTTCAGCACTGTAGAAATACTTTTCCCTCATCGCCAGTTTTTCAGCTTTAGAAGGATAAAGTTTATCACTTTCAGCTTTATATGCCTTATCTGCTTTATCGGCAATATAGGCGCGTTGTTCCATAGTAAGTTCATCTACACCAACTATAGAAAGCACCATACCATCATGTTCATGGCTCAAAACCCTAATTTTGCCATTACTTTCCTTGTAAAGTCTTATCGCTGTTCTAGCGGTAAGTAGAGTTTCTTCTGACTGCAAGAAGTAAGCCATAAGCTGGCTAGGCGTAAGCCCATCCAGAATGCCTTCTTCAGCCATATAAAGCCCCATGTTTACATAGCCTTCAGGTGTGTTTTCCCGCACATTACGCCATGTGTAAAGGGCATGAATATGGTCTGCCAGCTTCTTCATAGCATCAGCGAAAGGCTGAAGGAAGGCAAGAATTTCTTTCTTACCTGATTCTGTAAGGTTGTTTTCAGCGATAAGCCGTTCAATGCTACCCAAATTCTTCTTGCCAGCTTCACCAAACTCACTAATACGGGTTTCTGAATAACTGGTTTTACCAAAGTTATAAATGGAATTTATACACTTTTTAAGTGAATCTTGGGAGCAGCCTGTTCTTTCACAAAGTTTAGTACGGTCATGTTTGTTATTAACACGTTTTGCTTGTTTAGCAAGTTCATCTATATCCTTCTGGCTAAGTTTTATGAAGCCTTTCTTATGTGCTTCTACAACAACATTGATGACGATACTAGGATGACAAGACATAGCATCAACGTTTACACAGCCTGAACCAAAGAACAATTCCTTCATTTCTCTGGTCATGCCCCATAAGCCCAGTTTTTCATACAGTCTACCTGAAGTTGAAAGTGTAAATGCCGGAACGTAGTGAATAACACCGTTTTCATCCTTATAAGAATGGCTTACAAGTGAAGCAAATGTGGTTACATCCCGCAAGAATTTCTTAACTTGCAGAAGTGTAGTGTTGAACTCTGATTTCAGCCACAGGGCTTCATCTTCAGCGGCAGCAGCAACACGTTCATCTCTAATTTCCATGTTTTCGTTGAATTTTCTTGCATCCAAGTAATCCAAATTCTGCTCAAAAACATATTCAGCATACAGTTCTTTAGCTTGAGAAACCATTTCCGAAAAGGTTTTATCAACAGAAAAATTCGTTTGTTGAATCGCATTGTGGAGTAATTTAGGAATGCGAGCCGTATCCATAGTTTCCATGAACTCATCCAGTTCAGGGCGCGCAATCACATTATAGAATTTTTGCTTTTCAACAATAGGTTCATCGCCTTCAATGCCTTCAACTTCAATACCTTCATGATTTTCGTTGGATGCTGTCTTAGCTACAAATTGAAGTTTGCGTTTGCCAGCTAGCTCTGTATGAGCAGAACCCGCAACCACACTGTAGCGCCCACGCATACAATGACCTTCCCAGTAATTAGCGTTACTAAGAATAGCTTTTTCGCGGCTATCAAAACTAACTTCGTTCATATTGCCAAGATTTTCTTTAAGAATCTTCACAAGAACCAGCTTACCAAGAAGCTCATTTTTATAAGCCTGAAGATGGCGAATGCAGGATTTTGTGCCGTATTGAGATTTATGGCAGCTAAGACCAAACGCTTCAATGAAAGCATTAAATGACGGCTGTTTCTTGCTCACAATTTCACCAGTATCTTTTTTCACGGTATAACGATAAATGGTGAAACGTTTAATCTTGCCCATAACAACACTCATAAGGTTTCTGTCAAAGAACTTATGCCCGTCATGTTTATCAGCTTCTTGTAGCGTCATCAGCGCATTAGTAGCGAAAAGTGTATTAGCAATGAATTGTTCAGGAGAAAGCCCCGCATCTTTTGGCGACATGTTTGCAAGATTCAATGTAACCTTGAAATCTTTGGGTTCATGATTGGTTTTAAAGACTTTTTCATAGACAACATTGCCTTCACTGTCCATAACAGTAATGCTAGCTAAACGATGAGCATCAGGCAAAGCAACGTTTGTGAAGAAATCCATTGAAGCGCTGTTGAAATCAGCATAATCACCAGACATGTGTTTTTTAATTGATTCATGAATCCATTTATTAGGGCGAATATTTGTGTAATCCTTGTAGTTTTCGTCTGACTTGGCATCAGCTTTTGCGTACTTGACCTTATTAGTGCTTTCCTTACGTTGAGCCTGTAAGTGTTGTTTATAAGCATCTTCTACACCGTTTTTGAAAAGAGTGTAAATTTCTTTAGATACAGGCACTAATTGCTTGAAATCAGGCGCAGTAGCGTAGTAAACACCAAGAATAGTGAATGTGCCATCTTTATTATTACGAACTTTAGCCACCCGGCGGCGGTAGTTGTTGATAACCAAGAACTCATCTTTGCCAAGACTACCATGAACATTTTCAAACTTGATTCTTAAGTTGCGTTTGGCAAATGTGATAGCTGATTTTTTGCTGTTTTTTTTCTCGACAAGTGCATTTTGTTTTGCTAAAATATCTTCAGTTGAACGGTTAGCAGGTTTTGTTTGGATTTGCTTAATCTCGTTCAACATTGCGCCAGAAGAAGTTTTACCTACCCCGATTGATTCTTCTGGCGCTTTTTTATTTGCCAGAATAACTTCAGGTGAACGAATAGCTTCTTCGGTTTGAACTTGTTTGATGGCATCCACACAAGCGTCGGATGAAGTTTTCCCTGTTACTTCTTCTGACGCTTTTTCTTTATGCGTCACAAGGTCAGGAGAAACTTCTAATGATTGGTTGTTTGCTTCTTGGTCTTGTGGGTCGTCTTTTCGCAATAATTCGTTTAGACGTGCTACTTGTTTTTCTCCGCCGCATGATTTAACCCACATTTCTTTGAGCTCATTAGCAAATGCTTTCTTTCTACCTAAATTCTTCTGAATTGAAGCGGGAAAACCACGTTTTTGAGTGTTTGTTGATTGTGTATTGTCGGTCATAACCTACCCCTAATTTCTTAAAACTAATATCACTATTTATAGCATATGAAATTTAAAAATGCAAATTTCTTGAATTAACAAACCGTTAATCTACATCATTAACGTGTTCATACCAAACTCGCTCCATAAACTCCTCGAATTTGTCTTCGTTTTTAAGAAAATCCACACCTGAAGCAATCTCTTCAAGAATTTCATCTATATCTTTACCCTCATATCTGCGACACAGAGCCTCCACATAGTCTTCATACTCCTTTATAAAGTTTTTAACGTCAGATTTGAGTGATTCAATGGTTATGTGAGGGGAATACTCATGCTCAAAATGGTTTAAAGCTACCCACTTACAACGTAAGGCGAAGTCATTGATGTCTTCCATAACTCCAATCCTAAAGCTGTTATTGCGTACTGTCTGCATATTGTCTCCTTTAAGTAAAATGAGTGTTACGTAAAATTTACTTTCTAATGTCTGATTATAGCACATCTTCTGACAGACAGTTGTCTTTCCTTTTCATGAAAAAAATTTTAGACAGGTCTTCTTAAGTGTCTTTAAGTAGCTTTATAAGGTTTTTTATGGCTTCTTAAGTGTCTTTAAGTAGCTTTATAAGGTTTTTTATGGCTTCTTAAGTGTCTTTAAGTAGCTTTATAAGGTTTTTTATGGCTTCTTAAGTGTCTTTAAGTAGCTTTATAAGGTTTTTTATGGCTTCTTAAGTGTCTTTAAGTAGCTTTATAAGGTTTTTTATGGCTTCTTAAGTGTCTTTAAGTAGCTTTATAAGGTTTTTTAGAATTATTAAACTTTTAGAGTTGTTTTTTAAAGTTTTTAATCTTAAAAAAAGCTAGCGCTCATTCATTCTCTTGTTGTCCATATGTTGAAAAAAACAAAAAACAACTGTACGAAGTAGAAGAGCCATCTGAAGCAGTTTTCTAAGATGAACAAAACACAAAAAAACAACTGTACGAAGTAGAAGAGCCATCTGAAGCAGTTTTCTAAGATGAACAAAACACAAAAAAACAACTGTACGAAGTAGAAGAGCCATCTGAAGCAGTTTTCTAAGATGAACAAAACACAAAAAAACAACTGTACGAAGTAGAAGAGCCATCCAACAGACCCTTACAAAGAATTCCTTACAAAAAGACAACTGGCATCACAGCTACAAGCCACATGAACAGTGGCAACGACTTACAACCATAAAGAAAACAAACCTAAAGAAGTGTTCATCATCAAACAACCAGAAAGCCCTATACTCTTGCAAGCCATCCAACAGCTTCACTGATACTTATATATAAGGAGTACAAACAACATGATTCTCTACGACATCAGCAACATCGCCCTAGCAACATCCTTCACTTTCCACAAGAATTTTGACCGAGTGCCAGAGCCAACAGAACTACAGCAACTCATCACTTCATCCATAGGTGACATGCACCCAACCATCAGTCCCTACAGAGCCAAACACGATGTGATAGCTTTAGAAGGCTTCTCATCATGGCGTAAGAAGAAGTATCCGTTCTACAAAGCCAAGAGAAAAACACAAAGAGAACAAAGCCCTTTTGACTTTGACACTTACTACAAGCACTTGGCACTTGTCTTTGAAGACATGCGACAATACTCAAACTGGCTAGTCTTACAACACGACCAAGCTGAAGCCGATGACATTATTACTACACTTGCTTTGAGAGCCAAGAAGCCTGTTTGCATCGTGTCAGTAGATAAGGACTTCCTACAGCTTCAAACCTTCAAACCTGACATTGTTCAGTACAGCCCTTTAAAAAGAGACTTCCTTGACCCGAAAAGTTACAGATTGATGGAGCATATTCTTGGTGGGGATACAGCAGACGGCGTTCCCAATGTGTTCAGTGATGAGGACACGTTTCTTACTGAGGGCAAGAGACAAACGCCATTCAGTAAGAAACTTAAAGATACACTTTCTCATTTAGAAGAAGATGAAGTTCTTTCAAAATTGACTGAAGAACAGAAGCGTCGTTACCTTATGAATAAGGAATTGATTGACGCCCGTTGTGTGCCAGAGAATATTCAGGAAGAAATCCTTCAGATGGCACAGGAAGCGTATAAAGAGAAAGTGAACAGGGTGCTTTGAGAAGTGATTTTATTAACAAATGGCAACTATTCTTGATATGAGAATAAGTTTAGAATAAGAAACGCCGCTAGGAATAGGTCTTAGCGGCGTTTAATCATAAACAATGGAGTAATTATAGCATGAAAGAACTCATATTAAATAACGCCTTGATTGGCACTAGAAATCATTTGTACTCGCTTAACGACCTTCATAAGCGTCAGGTGGTGATACGAAACATCAACCGTCTAACTTCATGAGGTTAGATACAACTAAGGCTTTAATAGAAGAAATCTCTAATGAAATCAATCAGTCATCAGATGTGATGAGTGCTTTTGAAGTAGTAAATGGCGGTGAAGGAAGAGGCACTTACGTCTGCAAAGAACTGGTTTATGCCTATGCCATGTGGATTAGTCCAGCCTTCAATCTCAAAGTTATCCGAGCATTTGATGCGATGGCTAACGCCAGTAAAGAGTATGATGACGACGAACTTCTCATGATTGCAAAGCTGGCGATGAAAAATGTCAGAAACCCGCAAACAACTTGCTCGGCAACGTGAAATGATTGAACATCATGAAGTTAGAATTGATAGAACCGATGAAGTGCTAGAACAAACTATACAAGAACTTGATGAAGCCAAGTTCCGTATAAAAGAACTTCTAGGAGACCAAGTGTACTTCACGGCTATGGCTTCAGGTAAATTCTACGGCAAGACCTATGACTTACAAGCAGCACAGAAGGTAGGAAGACGCTTATCACAACTATCACGCGAAATGGGCTATGAGATTAGCGAACGTGCCAACCGTGATTACGCTTCTGTAGGTGCATATCACATTGACGTCATTGTTCACTATCATGAAGTTGAGCAAGGTCTAACTCGTAGCAAGAAGTTGGAACATCTTCTCTACAAACTTGCAGGTTCGTAATGGTGTGTAGAAGCCATGTTGCCTATAATTGAAGCCCTTGTAAAGAGGGCTTTTGAACATTTAGACAAAAGGAGTAAATGTAAATGAAAGAACAATACGTATGGCTTGAGAAATACCGCCCTAAAACCATCAGCGAGTGCATCCTGCCTGATAGAATTCGTAAGGTAGCAGAGAAGTTCATTAAAGAAGGCAACATGCAAAGTCTTCTTTTAGTAGGCAAACCTTCAGCAGGCAAGACAACATTCGCCAAAGCGCTAGTCAATGACCTTGACGCCAACAGAATTATTATCAATGGTTCTAAAGAAGGGCGTTACATTGACACGCTGAATACTTCACTTGATGAGTTTGTAAAAGCAGCCTCAGCCCGTTCTTATAAAGCACCTTTCAAAGTAGTAGTGCTGGATGAAGCGGATTACCTCAACGCTAACTCTTTCCAACCAGCACTAAGAAACTTTATTGAAACTTATGCTAAATCAACAAGATTCATTCTCACTTGTAATTACCCGTACAAGATTCTTGAACCTATCAGAACAAGACTTTTAGAAATTGATTTTGACCTGAAGCCAAACGAAATTCAAGAAAGCAAAAAAGCATGGTATGCTCGTTTAACACAAATCCTTGAACTGGAAAATGTCAAAATCAATGACAAGAAGGATGTAGCAACATTAGTTAAAAGCTACTACCCAGATTCAAGGGCAATGCTGCACGCTTTACAGCAGTTTTCTAGTGATGGCGTTTTCTCATTGCCAGAACAAGGATTACCGGGCATTTCCAGAGTGGATGAAGCTATTGAAATGCTCAAATCCAGAAACTTCCTGAAACTCAGAGAATGGCTGCAAGAGAACCCACAAGAAACCGTGCCAACTATTGCTCAAGCCATTTATAATCGCATTACTGATGTTCTGGCTGAAGATTCAATCGCAGAGTTCATTCTCATTGCAGATGAACACGACAAAGCACAAGCGGTTTCAACTTTGCCGTGGTTGAACATAATGGCTTTCCTTATCAAAATCATGCAAAACCTTGAGTTCAAGCAATGAGTTTCAAACCAAAAGAACAGGTAAAACAAGAGAACCCTTACTTTGAGTTCATTGATTTGGTTTACAGTAAGGGCAATGTACTAAGAGAAGAAGAGTTCCCTGAACATTTACAGAAGATTGTATTGACACCAATTTTTTCAGCGCTTATTAACAATCTGGAGAACCTTGATATTCTTGTAGCTTTGAACGAAACAAACTTTTACGAGCTTTCCAACTATCAGGTGTACTTGTTCTTGCGAACAACGATTGATAGCAAGAAGCCAAGGGGGAAATGGTTCAAGTACAAAGATGAAGACGCTGATACCGTTGCTCATACAGAAGCTCTAGCTAAGTATTACAAATGTTCATTGAAAGATGCTAGATGGTACTTGGATTTGCATACGCAAGAGTTCAAGGATTATTTGGCTATTGGGTATGGTTTCAAAGAAGACCCAGAAGAGAAGAAACGAAAGGGCAAGAAGAAAGAGAAGAGTTGAATGAAGTAAAGCCGCCTTTTTGTTTAAGAATGCGTTTAGAATAAGAAACGCCACTAGGAATGGGTCTTAGTGGCGTTTGTTCAAATCAACTTAGAGCGGTCTATTATGACGCATGAAATTACATCGTTCAATACTCTTAGCATGTCTAGTCGTGATATTTCTGAACTTTGTGGCAAAGAGCACAGCAATGTTATGCGGGATATTCGCACTATGATTGATGCACTTTCTATGGATTCAAATTTGAATCCATGTGTAAAATCAACAACTTACATCGGAAAAGATGGCAGAGAATATGCTCAATATGAACTGGATAAAGACACTACGCTTTGTCTTATTTCTGGTTATGATGCTGTTGTGCGGATGCGTATCATTAAACGCTGGCAAGAGCTAGAAGACGCCGTTAAGAAGCCACTTACACCAGCACAGATGTTATTGGGTATGGCACAACAGCTAGTCGAACACGAAGAGCACCTAACCCAACATGACGATAGAATTAAGCTGTTGTAATCAGAGAACTTGGCACTCAAAGAAGAACTGAAGCTGATAAGAGATGAAGAAGGCTACTTCACAGCTAAAGGTGCTGCTCAATTACACGGGATTAAGGACTTAACAGAATCAGAAGCAAGAGAGTTTGGTGTTCAGTTAGCTAAACTTTCAAGAACACTAGGTATCGAAATCAAGAAAACTCCGCATAAAGGATATGGTTATGTTAATTTGTACCATCGGGATGTGGTTGATAGATTCTTTACTGAAGAGTAATCTTCAGTAATTTGAAGCCGCCTATTAACGGTGGCTTCTTAACTAAAATTTCAGGTGTGCAAACTGTGGCAATTTTGATATAATTGCAACATCACCAAACCAAATACACGTCCCGCCTCTTCAATAGTGGCGGGTTAAATTTCTCTTCACCCAACACAACATAAGGAATCCTTCATGATAAAAACAGTAATCAAACGCGATGGTAGACAAGAACCATTTTACCCGAAGAAATGTAACGATTGGATTAAATGGGCTTCGTCTGATATACAAGAACATGTTGATTGGGCTTCAGTTGTTCTGAAAACGGTGCGTTCATTGCCAGAAGAAGTAACCGCTAAACAACTCCAAGACGCAATGATTCGTACGTGTTTGGATATGAATAGTTATGGTTATAACAAGATGGCTGGCAGGTTGTATTCACAAGCGTTGAAGAAAGAGATTTTCGCATGGAACAAACGTGAATATCCGCATATTAAAGACTTGCATGAAAGAATGATTAAAGCCGGGGTTATTGTTAAGCCAAATTACACGGGCGAAGACTATGACGCTATCAATGCTATATTAGAGCATTCATTGGATATGAAGGCGGCACATTATTCACTCAATCAGATTGTTGAAAAGTATGCAATCAAGAACAAAGAAACGAAAACGGCGTTTGAGACACCGCAATATACCATCATGCGTGTCTGTATGGAAGCGTTGAATGATTATAAAGAATCAGACAGATTGGAAAAACTGAAAGAACTTTATTTCTTCATTAGCCATAAGAAGATTAACGTGCCAACGCCAATGTACGCAAATGCACTTACCAAGAATAAGAGTGGGGCATCTTGTGCGCTGGTAAAAGCAGATGATACAGCTTCGTCTATTGGTATTGTCAATACACTTGGTTACTCGTTAACTACATCTGGCGCTGGTCTTGGATTAAACATTAACTGCCGTAGTATTGGCGCGCCTGTCCGTGGTGGCGTTATTAGGCATTCTGGCAAAGTTCCCTATTACAAGATGTTTGGTGCCACCATCAAATCCTCTATGCAAGGCTCTAGGGGTGGAAGTGCTACCGTTTATTATCCTTTCACAGACCCGGAACTCTTTGACCTGCTTATTCTGAAGAATCCGCTTACAGTAACAGCTAAACGCCTTAGAGAATTAGATTACGGGGTTATTGTAAACAAATGGCTTTTCCAAAGAGCAGCTAAGAAACAAGACATTTACTTGTTTGATTCTTCAGACGCGCCCGATTTGTATGAAGCCATTTATACAGACACACCAGAAGTTTTTGAAGAAAAAATGATGAAGTTTGCTTCAGAAAATCCTGATAAAGTAAAAGCCGTACCTGCATTAGATGTTCTCAAAGCCATTATGAAAGAACGCATGGAAACTGGTAGGGTTTATCTCTTCTTTGCAGATGAGGCGAACCACCATACTAGTTATAAGGATGTGATGTATTCAAGCAACCTTTGTATCACGGGCGACCAATGGGTAGTAACGGATAAAGGCATCTTTAGAACAAAAGAGCTAAACGCCGCCAATAAAGCATTAACACTTTTTGACGGCGAAAAAGCGGTTGCTGCTTCCCCCATGCGCCTTCGTTCAGCTTCGCAACCAGTAATGAAACTTACTTTCAGTAATGGCGCTACACATAAAGTTACTTATGAACATAAAATCAAAACGCCTAATGGTATGTTCATGGCGATGGATTTGTCTGTAGGTGATTTTGTATGCGTTCAACATAAAGAAGGTTTGTTTGGCGATAAAATCATGAGTGAAGAAGACATTGCGTCTTGGGTAAGCTATAACAAGTATAAAGGTATCCCAGAAGCTCTTAAACAGGGAACTAAAGAAACACAAGAAACCTTCATTGCACTTGTTGAACAATATGCTGTTACAGAAAACGAGCGAATTATTCACGGCATTGAAGATTTCTATCACGCGGTAAAAGCTAATTTGGGGCATTATAAAGACCAATTCACAAGAATTGTTAGCATTGAGTATGTGGGAACAGAACCTGTTTATTGCCCAACAACAGAATCAGAAGAGCATATATTCACTTGTAATGGCATCATCACGGGAAATTGCAATGAGACAATAAACCCGACAAAAGGCTACAAATCATATGCCGACCTTTACCGTACTGACGATGGTGATGATTTGGGTTACGTTGGTTTCTGTAATCTTTCTGGTGTAGTTGCGGATAACATTACTTCAGATGAAGAATATGCAAAAGCGGCATACTATGCGCTTTTCCTCATTGATTCATTTGTGGAGAATACTGTTCTTGAGTTTCCACATCTCACAAAATCCATTAAAGCATGGCGTTCTGCTGGTGTAGGTGTTCTTGGATTGGCACATTTAATGGCGCGCAATAAATTGTCTTATTCTTCACAAGAGGGCAAAGACTTTATTCATGAACTCATGGAAACGCATGTTTATCATCTTCATGAAGCAGCTTTACAACTTGCTAAAGAACGCGGAAACTGTGAATACATTCATCGTTCCAAGTATCCTGAAGGATGGCTGCCGATTGATACTTACAACAAGAATGTTGATGAATTGGTAACAGTAGGTCTAAAGCGGGATTGGGAAGATTTGCGGAAGCGAATGATTGAACAAGGTGGTCTCAGGTTTACCTCATTATGCTTGATTCCCCCAGCCGAAACATCTTCACAAGTATGCGAAACGGTTAATGCTGTGTACCCAATTCGGGAAGGCTCTATTGTCAAAGTATCCGGTGATGTTACAAACAACTGGGTCGCCCCAGAGTATGAAACACTCAAGGATTATTATGATATTGCTTGGGAAGTGCCCACTAAAGACATGATTCATTGTTATGCCATCATGCAGAAGTTTATTGACATGGGCATTTCCTGTGATTTCTGGATTGACCGTTCTAAGAACCGTGATGTTTCCACCAAACAACTTATTCAAGAACTGTTCTGGTGTAACAAGTACGGCTTGAAAGGTAACTATTACTACAATACCAAGATGGATGCTGACGTGGTTGCTGGCGCTATTGCTTCAACAACCTTTGAAGAAAAGTCATCAGAAGAGCCTCAAGAACAACAGACCGATGAACCCGGATGTGGTTCAGGTGGATGCACACTTTAAGATGAATAAAATTTAACTTTACATCAGAACTAATTCGTCTATAATGGTGCCGACTTCTTTCATCGGAAGTCGTTCTCCAAAAGGATAAGCCCGTCAATCTTTTCACCTCCGGGGATTGGCGGGCTTTCTTATTGTTAATAGAAAACTCAAACAAGAGCAGCTAAAATGCACCGCATCTTCCATGAACAAGAAAGGAGAACAAAGAATGGTTGTACAAGATAAACTTACCAAGCTCAAGAACCTCTACGAAACATGCAAAGAGGAGTTCTTCACTATAACCGATGAACATCTAACCAGCCGAAACACTTCGTCGGTTACACCAACATTACTCAGAATGGCGAGGATTATTGTTGAAAATGGCAAGTCATTAAAGGATTTTGAAAAAGGTCAGAACCCAGCAACGATTACATTAACCAATATTCTTCAGTTTTCATCATCGGGCGCAGGAAAGCTGATGCTTTACATCAATCGAGGCAATTTACTATCTGCAGAAATGTCTCTACAAAGAGAAACCATCAAACTTAATGACGGCGTTACTTTATTCTTTTTGGAATCCATAACTTTGAAAGAAAATTCCAAGAAAGTGGAAGAATTAAAGGTCATTGAACTTTGCGCAATGGACATCGCCTTGCTATATGCGTTCAATGAGCTTTACAATGCCCTTTTCAACGAGCTTCCCGCCGCTCCTCTTCGTCGAGGTTAAACAATAAAATGAATATTATCAACAAGTTAAAGAATCATTTCAAACTAAAGCAGAAACAACAAAGAGAAGAGCAGCCCTTTTCTCTTTGGGTTTGGGAAACAGCGGCATTAAAGCTGCAAGAGAACGAGAAGGTTTACAACGGGCTTACACTCAAATTCACAAATGATGAGATTCAACTCATTAAGGATGGCGATGTTCAGCCTTTGCTAACCTTTCTGGATACGGTTTATAACAAAGCGTATTTGCTTTGGTTCTGCCAGTCAAAGTTCAAGAAGCTGGTTACATCTGTTTATCACACATCAAAAGGAGCGCCAGTTGAGCTTATTGTTAAGAAGGAAAACCTTTTTGATACGATTGATTATGAATTGTTAATTCTTCAATCCAATGGTGTAAACATCGCCTCAGAACTCTTTGATGGGCATGTTTATGGTCTGAAAGGGCTGGTGAATAAATTGAAGAATATTGAGGAAGCAAGAAAATGATTACTCTTGACCAAGACAAGTTTGTAGAACTCATCAGAAAACTGCTGGCTAAAACCTATTATCGCTACATTAGAATGGCGTCAGAAAAAGAGGCAACACTTTTCTCGGTTGATGAAAATCGTTGCTTCTTTCCAGAGAACTTAGAACAGCAAATTGAAGACTACACAAAAGGCGCTGATATTGAAATTATTAAAAACACACAACATTTGTATGGGTTGTATCATGTCTTGCAAACGCTGCAATACAATAACATTCCTTATTCAGCGGTAGTTTCTGATACAAGAACAGTTGTGGTGTTCACAACTGAAATTTACTCACATTGCATTGTAGCCAGCTATACAGACACAAACAAAGTTGAGTTTTCTGTAGAAATTTCAACTTCGTTTATTGGAGAATCGGGGTTGCCAATCTATAAGAAATCCCACATTAAAGAATTGAATGCTGTCTTGGATTACATCGCCAGAATGAATTTAGACCCATTTGCTTTCATTGCTACAATTCCAGAGTGGTTTGAATAATGGTGAGTGAAAACAAGATGAATAAAGAACAACGGAAAGTTTGTCCACGTTGTAAGGGTGCTGGATGGGCAGATAGTTACACACCAATGAGAATTGATATAGATGACTGCCCATATTGTGATGGTAAGGGCTTCATTCCAAGAGGAGACTGGAAATGATTTGGATTTGCATTTTATTCTTCACAGTAGTTACGTGCTTTTCTGTGCTGGCGTTCTTTAATTTGATAGAGGAAGCTAAACCACATGAGATGAAAATTGAACATCCGAGTCTGTGGGCTGCGGTGGCATTCATTGTGGGTGTAGTTTCATTTTTCAATGATTCTGGGCTTTTGCTTAGGCGCTCTTGCAGAGATACTTAAACAATGAAGAACATCTAAACATCAACAAGCCCTCATAGATTGAGGGCGATTTTGTATCTATAGTGCGCCATATCAGCAAACAGTGAGAGGTACATATGAAGTTCAAGACAACACGTAATGATGCTGTAGATGCAGCGCTTAATTTAATAATTGAAGTGTTAGGCGAGTTTCTAGAAGGCATAACTATCAAGGATACAGTCTTCAAACCATCAGACGCCGTTGAGATTGAAGTCTATAAAGATGTAATTGAAGTTCGTTATTTAGATTCCATCACATTAGCGCTATATAACGACGGAACATTCAATGCTTATGAAACCAATCCTCTGTTTAGATGCATGGCGTATGTAATCAATAAAATTGAAGCGGATAAAGATTCACTTGAAAACAATCTTAAAACCATTCTTTCTCATTTTGATTTCAACAAGGATTTCTAAATGTTGCTTTCTAAAGGTGAATCAAAATGCCCGCATTGTCATGACGCAGGCTTTAAGTTCAAAGTTGGTTTAGGGCAAAGGAAATGTTTCTAAAATGGACTCCTTCATTTACTATTGGTATGAACACTTAGGCGATAAACGATGAGCAAATTAGATTCAGCGCTATTGCTTCATGAGTTTTCAAAAGACGAAATTCTTGAAGCAAAGATTCCATTCATTGACAGGATGTTGCTTTATGTGGGCGTCGTAACTTACAGGGCTAGAAACATTACTGAAGCACATAAAGCAGGTGGATGTCTTCCTGAGTATCTGCAATGGTGCTATCCATACACCAAGATACGAGTTACTTCATATGACGCTGTTGTGTATAGATTAAAACCGGGAAAATGGGTCTTCGCAAGTGAGTATCATCGTTTCATAAACAGCGCTGAATATAACATTAGGCAGCGTAATGATTTGGCTAAGTTCTTAGAGATAATGTAATGATGATTTAATTTGACAATCATCGTGGTTAGAAAGATAATTTGCAATGTGGCAGGACGGCATTAAACCGTTCTGTTTGTTTCTTTAATGTTTGATTTGAGAGGTTTTAATAATGGGCAACAAGTTATCAGTAACTGACATCGCTAGAGTTTGCCATGAGGTGAACAGAGCCTATTGCCAAGCGATTGGTGATAATTCACAACCAGAATGGGAATCAGCGCCAGAATGGCAACATGATTCTGCTAAATCAGGCGTCTTAATGCACCTAAACTATCCAGATGCACCAGCTTCAGAAAGTCATCGTTGTTGGATGGAAGGAAAGTTGGCAGATGGATGGACATATGGCGAAGTGAAAGATGTTGAAAAGAAACAGCATCCCTGTATGGTTGCTTTTGAAGATTTGCCAAAAGAACAGCAAGCTAAGGATTATATATTCAACGCTGTTGTGGATGCTTTGGCAAAGTTTTGTTGAATAAGATAAAGAAGGAGTAAGAGAAATGAGTAATGAAAAGAAATTAGTTAATAATATAAATCGGGATTACCATAATTCTGATTTGGTATTGGGTGAACCACAGGGGCTTTATGATACAATTCATTGCCATCACAAGCCTTTGGAGCAATTATTTAATCAGGCGAAAAGCCAAATCTGGAGCGGGTCTGGGGAGTTTGACTTTTCGCCTTGTTTGAAAGAATTTGCTAAACAAGACGATAACGCCGAACTAATGATGGACACGATTTCTTATCAATTTCAGGCTGATAGTCTCGTTGCCAAATCATTACTTCCTATTATGTCGCCGTTTATTACTAATAGTGAACTTAATGGGACGTTTGCATTTAATACTTATATGGAATGTTTGCATCCCGACCATGAAGTTTATATTAAAGGGCGTGGATGGGTAAGGATTAAAGATGTTTCTGTTGGTGAAGAAATTCTTCAATATGATTTAGAAACTGAGTTGGTTACTTATGGTGCGATTTCAAATTATATTGAAAAGTATAATTCTTCTGATTATTTGATTTCATTCAAAGACCAGCGACACTATCATCAGATAGTTACACCTAATCATAGAATGGTTGTGCAAAACACACGACATGATTGTGATACGAGCATACGATTTATTCCCGCAGAAAAGTTGCCTATAAATTTGAGCTATCGGGTAATTTTATCTGGCAAGAAAATTGGTACATTGAATGAACTTACACCTTTAGATAAATTAAGAATTGCATTTCAGGCAGATGGAACCGCCGGATATTATGTAGAGCGAAACAATTCTCAGCGTATTAGATTTGGGTTTAATAGAGAACGAAAATATAATCAGTTAATTGAAATTCTTAATGAATGTGGTTTTGAATTTAGTGTTCATACATCTAAGGCATTAAAATATGTGGTTTATATATATATACCCATTGAAATTTATAATACGTTTGATAAGGAATTTTCATGGGTTAATTTAGATGATATGGATTATAAATATGCTCGTGATTTCGTTGAAGAAACACTAAAATGGGATGGCACTAAACGAAACCATAAAGGGAAATATTCTCTAGGCGCATTCCAAAATACAAGGAAAAAAGCTATAGATATAGTATCTTCTATAGCATCTTTTGCTGGATATAGGAATAGTATATCTACTTATACTGATAGAAAAACATCATTTGGTGCGAGACCATATCATGCTGTAAATTTTGTAAATAGAACATCTATTCAAACATATTCTATGGAACGTGAGTGTATTCCATACACGGGGAAAGTTTATTGTGTTACTGTTCCTACTGGTGCATTTTTAACTAGATTGAATGGGCGAATTTCGGTAACAGGCAACTGCGAGCACGCTATCAGCTATAGTGAGATGGTGAGAACGTCTATGCCAGACCCGGAAGGTGCACTCAAACGCATTATAGAATCGCAAGAAACTGCCGACCGTATGTCTATTGTAGAAGATGTACTTGAGGAGCTTTATCAAGCTGGACTTAAGTATGGCGCTGGTAGAATGAGTAAAGAAGAAGCGTTTCCAATAGTTTATCGTGGGATGACTGCAATTTATCTTCTTGAGCGTATTCAATTTATTGCTTCATTTGCTATTACATTTGGTCTTGGTGAAATGGGGCTGTTCCTACCTATTGCCAACTGTGTTAAGAAGATTTGCGCAGACGAGATTGGAATACACAGTCTTACAGATGAATATGTTTTGTCTGAAATGCGTAAAATGAAGTATTGGAATGATTGGGAAGATAACCAAGAGTTCCAAGAAGGCATTCAAAAAATGATTGATGACGTAGAACGCATTGAAATGGAATGGACTGACTTTATCTTCAAAGACCGCACTATTGTTGGTTTGACACCAGAACTTGTCAAAGACTGGGTTCGGTTCAACGTTCAAATGCTTAAGCAGTCAATGGATTTGCCCTTTGAAGTAAAAGTTAAAGAAAATCCTCTTCCGTGGATGAATAACTGGCTTTCCCTCAACAAGTTCCAAAATGCTCCGCAAGAAATCGAAAAATCCGATTATGCAGTTGGTGCAATGAAAGATGACTTGGATGATGCGGATTTTGATGCGTAAATTTTAAACCAGAAATTACGAAGCCCTCATGATGAGGGCTTCTTGTTTCATTTATAATGCAAACAGACAGCTAAAACACTCAAAAGGAGCAACATAATGAAAACTCAAAAACTCATTCGCCATGTTATTGCAGCATGGTTTCAAAAGCACGGAAGAGGCGGCTTTCAGCTAGTTTGGCAACCAACAAAACGGGATGAGAATGGCGTTCAATATTTGATTCTTGGCTCAATTACAGACAATTTCAAGTTGACTATTCACAATGGAGTGTTTCGTGATGGCGCTACAGTTTTACGTTCAGAATCCGCATTAGCCAAGTTTCTTGGTGTCGAAAGGGCATTTGAAGTTCTTAGCCATCAATGGGTCATTTTGGCGTTGGAATCTTTCTATCAGAAGTTCTATGAAGTGAAAGACGCCTTAGAATATCTATCAGTTAAGTATGATGGCGAGACAGGCAATGTGGAGATTGATGTTGGACGAGAAGGATACGGGGCTGAAGTAAGCCACTTCAGCACAAACGACCCCAATATGCGTCCAGAGTTCTTTGAACATTTGGCGATGCTGTATAATTTCAAAGGGTTGGAGTTCATCTGTAATTATCCTGAAATCCCAGAATATCTGTCTTTGACAAAATTTGAGTGTGTTTTGGAATACGCTATCAGAGCCGCCCTACATAACCATGAACAGGGCATGGTCATTGAGCAGCATTTGGACAAGTGGCGTATCAGTTTTGTTACGAAGGATGATAATGGAAATGACAAATTGTTGGAATGCGAACGCGCAGAGAACAATGCCGAAGACCCTGATTACTTCACTGTAAATGGCGAAATGCACAACACGGATTCGTTCTTTGATATGCTGACTTTCCCGAATAGTGCTGAGAAGACACAAAAGATTTTCTATGATACGAAAAATCTCATTGAACTCTTAAACAGCTACAGATTTGCTTCTTCGGAAATCATAATCAAGAATTGTAAAATTCATGGCATTGATGTTACCATTGATACGTTTTTGACAACTGGCGAAGTGAAAAGCTATCATTTGGATTTCCCTGAAGGTTATAGCTTGAAATTGGTGGAAGCCTTCATTCTTAAAATTGTCGACAAACAAGGATAAACGCTGTGAATTTTCAATTAACTAAAGACTTTACAATCACAAAAGCCCCTGAAAACGGGGCTTCTGAATACGTTTATGATATAGAAGTAGAAGATACGCATATCTTCTTTGGCAACAATATTCTGCTTCATAACTCAATTTACGTTTATCTTGGTGATGTTGTAGAAGTCTTCCATCAAAAGAACATTGAGAAAACAGGCAATCCTTACACAATGGATGAAGCCCTGAATCTTCTTGATGATTTCTGTGAGAGAGTAATTCAGCCAAAACTTGCCCAGTGGTACGATGACATGGCGCTGTATTTGAACTCAATGGAAAACAAGATGGTGATGAAAAGGGAAGTCATCGCCCGAGCGGTCATGTGGCGTGCCAAGAAGAAATACATCATGTCTATCATTGACAATGAAGGTGTCAGATACGCACATCCAAAAATCAAGGATGTTGGCGTTGAAACATCAGCAGGCGCAACCCCGGATTTCGTTAAAGAAGCGCTTTACAACTGCTACAGAATCATGCTTAATGGCACAAATCAAGAACTTGTAAAGGAAATTAAAAGAACCAAGAAAGAGTTCCTTGAAAAAGATTACAGGGAATATTCCTTCCCTATTTCCATAACAGACCTTGAAAAGAACATTGGTGAAGATGGCAACTTGGTAAAAGGCGCTTCGTGGAATGCCAAGGCGGCTTACACGTTTAACAAGATGCTTGCTAAAAGTGGCATCACTTATATTCCACCAATTAAATCAGGCGACAAAATCAATATTCTTTACTTGAAAGCCAGTAATCCATTCGGTTCAGAAACGATTGCTTACGTTGAGGACATACCAGAAGAATGGAATCTTGGTAGTTTTGTTGATAAGGGCAAGATGTTTGAACGCTTCTTCCTGAATCCAGTTAAGTCATTTTCGGATTACTTATCATGGCATACCAATCAGGTTTTTGACCCTTCAATTTACGAAAATTCTGATAAGCCGAAAAAAGTGAGGAAAAGGAAAAGTGAGGTGCTTAAAAGCCCCTGAATGGCGTTTTAAGCAAAACACCCTAAAATTAGCAAATTTTTCTTTAACAAAATCAGTAACTTATAAACACGAATTTTAGCCAAATTTTGCCCCTTATCTCTTGCGCCGTAAAACCTACCTTCAGGTAGGGATATAAGGCGCTCTAACAGAATAATTAAGAATTTTTAATTTGTGTTTTGAATTTTAAGCTCTATAATAAGACCTGAATTTGGATGTACTAACAGCGAATGCTGTGATTAACATTCATAACGTAGGGATAACCAACCTACTCGCGGCAGGGCATGCCGTTAAAAGCGCCCGTAAAAAGGCGAACCTTTCGGCTATATCGCCGAGTTCCTTTGGTTTTAGAATCAGAGGAATCCCAGCCCTTTAGGGCGGGAGGATGTCAACTACCCCTTCCCCTTTTTGGTTACTTCTTGTAAGTTACTGATTTAATTGAATTTTTAGAGATACTAAACTTTTAGACGTATTAAAGCCCCATTTAAGGGGCTTGTTTTATAAGTAACTAATATTAAAGAAGTTTCTTTTCTAAATCAGATTCAACCAAATCCAAGAAAGCACCCAAGTTGTAGTGAGTGGTTGTTTCGTTAGGACTATATTGATAGCCTATATCGCCAGAAAGTTTATAATCAGGAAAACTTCTGATGACAAAGGTCTGTTCATCTACCGTAAAGATTGAGCTGCTTTTATTGCCAGCAACATGAATGATGGGCTTTTCAATGAAGCGGGGCAAGATTTCAACTCCGAGCTTATGCCAGAAGTCATGATTGGGGTCAACTCTAAGGAAAGGTCGCTTGCGGCGGTAAACGCCAATAACTTCATCAAACTTATCAGCAAATTCTTTGGTTGTAACAAATGTTTCGCCATTGAAGCTAATAGCGCCGCTACCCTGCATTGTGACTGACATTTCTTGTTTGTTGGCGGTGAATGAAACAATGACTTCTCTATTAACCGTATCAAAGGTAATATCAAATTCATCAAGATGATGGGCGATGGCTTCGATGAAGGTTTGTGAATAATTCATAATGGTCTCCGGTAGTGAATTTCGGGTAGTATCAGCCAAAACATTCCAAGAGGCAAGTTTTCTAATGGCAATTTTTATTACGCTTATCACATTTGCAGTAACGCTTTCGGTGGCTGTCAACTACGACCTGAAAAGCCAGAAGACAAGAAACATAAGCGCTGAAAACAAAGCAATGATTGGCTATTGTGTTTCAACAGCGTTGTTAGTCATTCTCATTTGTCTTTATAAATGAAAAGGAGAGAGAAGTGGAGTATTACGTTCAGCTTTATTACTTAAGAAAAATTCAGGGCAGATTACCCCATTTCAAAGACAAAGGGCATGATGTTTATAACTGCCGCTGTGTGGTTTGTGGTGATTCCCATAAAGACACGACAAAAGCAAGGGGCTACTTCTTCAAGAAAGACAACACGCTTTTCTACAAGTGCCATAACTGCGGGGCTTCCATGTCTTTCATTGCTTTTCTCAAAGAACAGTTCCCCGCTGATTATCAGGAAATGATTTATGAGGAGTTCAGTTCATCTTCCTACAAGAAGAAAGAACTGCCCAAAATCAAGCGCCAAGTGAGAAAGCCTGCCCTACAACATCAACAAGCCCAAGTAAAGCCCCTATCCCTACCTTTCAAAACAATGGCGCAAATGTCAGAATCAAATCCTGAAAGACAGTACCTTGTGAAAAGAGGGCTTTCCCATGCGCTAAAACTTCTGTACTACATTCCAAACGCAAAGGAATACTCCAAAACCATTCCACGTTATCAGGAAAAGCCCTGTTTCTTGGAAGATGCGGCTATTGGCATTCCGCACTGGGATAAAGTCAAAACAGCACTGAACTTCATGCAGCTAAGATTCATCAATCAGCCTAAAATCCGTTACATGACCTTACAAGTAACAGAAGACGAAAACATTCACAAGATTTTCGGGCTTGAAAGAGCAGTAATTTCCGAAGATAAAGTCTTGTCAGTTACAGAAGGCGCATTTGATTCACTGTTTGTTAAAAACTGCATAGCCATTTCCGGCATTACAGACTGGCATTCACTCAAGGAATACCAGCCATTAGTGAAGTCAGTACGCTTCATCATTGACAATGACTTTACTAAGAACAAACAAGTCAGGAAGAACCTTGTACAAATCATCAATAGCGGCTTTGAAGTAGTTATCACGCCCAAGTCTTACATCCGTTACAAAGATGTAAACGACCTTTACTTATCAGGCAAGTTTCAAAGTGGTGGGAAACTCAATGATTTTCTTGATGAAAACACATTCAAAGGGCAAGAAGCCATCCTAAAACTTTCCAGCTTTTAACAGACAAAAAGGGCAGCTTTAAATAAAATCCCCGTTATCGAACTAGCAGCCCAAAGGAGCTTTACAACCATGAACACTGACAAGATTATCCGTGAAATAGTGGACATTTGCCTGCCCTATACAAGAAGATTAAAATTACAGAATATTCAGGATGATGGCTATTCCATCAATCTTTGGATTTTTGGCAACAAATCCTACACAACACTTATCAGAATCTTCCCTGATAAAGAACAGCCATTCTTCCTGTTATCGGGTAATACGGACTGTTCTTACCTGAAGGAAAAGAAGAAAGATTTTCTTGAGATTCTAAAGAAAGAGCTGGCTAATTACGCAGTATCTAAACAGGAGCGAACATTGAAAGACGTGATGCCCTGTTTAGAAAGGCTTAAAGCTGTTAATGAAGAAAGAGCCTTGATTATTACTAAAGACGAATGTTTTATCGAATACGCTGTCTATGGCGGAGATAATAGGTGCAGTCATAGACCAAGTGCAGAATAACCAAAAATTCCATTATCGGTGAAACTATGCAAATACACAAAGCCTTCAAAATTAAAATACTGCCAAACGGCGAACAAATCCGCAAAATGAAACAATTTTGTGGTTGTTCACGTTTTGTGTTCAATCGTGCTTTGGCATATCAAAATGAACAGTATGAAGCAGATAAATCATTTAAGTTCAGCTACGTCAAACTTGCGAATTTGCTGCCTGAATGGAAACATGAGTTAGTTTGGTTAAAAGATTGCCACAGTCAGGTTTTGCAGCAATCGCTCAAAGACTTAGAAGCCAGTTTCAAAAACTTTTTCAGTAAACGTTCAAACTTTCCAAAATTCAAACGTAAGGGAGAAAAAGACAGTTTCAGATTTCCGCAAGGTTGTAAACTAGAACAACAGAATAACCGTATCTATTTGCCAAAAATCGGCTGGGTGCGTTATCGCAACAGTCGTGATGTTATAGGTACTATTAAAAACGTAACTGTTAGTCAAAAATGCGGTAAGTGGTATGTTTCCATTCAAACAGAATGGAAACCCGAAACGCCTATGCCGAACGGCGGGGAAATCGGTATTGATATGGGTATTGTCAGGTTTGCAACACTTTCAAATGGCGAATACTTTGAGCCAGTTAATGCCTTCAAAACCTACAAAGGAAAATTAGCGAAACTGCAAAAACGTTTCAAAAACAAGACCAAATTTTCTAAAAATTGGCAAAAGTTAAAAGCCAAAATTGCGAAATTGCATCACAAAATCAGCAATATTCGTAAAAATCACTTGCATCAAATCAGCAGTAAAATCAGCAAAACCCACGCGATTGTTTACGTTGAAGATTTACAAGTGAGTACTATGTCTAAATCAGCAAACGGTACAGCGGAAGAACACGGTAAAAATGTGAAGCAGAAATCAGGTTTGAACCGTGCGATTTTAGACCAGTCATGGTTTGAGTTTAGACGCCAGTTGGATTATAAATTGGCGTGGAATGGTGGTTTCTTAATAGCTGTTCCGCCACAGAATACTAGCCGAACTTGTCCTTGTTGTGGGTACTCATCTAAGGAGAATCGTCAAACACAAGCTGATTTTGAATGCGTAGAATGTGGTTATGCTGAAAACGCTGATGTAGTTGGTGCAATTAACATATTAAAACGCGGGCAAGCCTTACAAGCCGCGTAAAACCAGAAAATCAGGGCAGGACATGCCCGTAGCGTCTGTGAAGTGAACCGCGTAAGCGGTCATCAGCAGAAACCCACCGAAGCGAGTAGGCTAAATTGCTAATCGCAGTAGGAATTTCCTTCATTTATGGTGGGAAGGATGTCAATGAAGGAGAGGAAGAATGTTGCTCTGTTTCAATCACGAAGAACGAAACGGAAAGTTTATCCAAAACTTTCTGAAAAGGGCTATGAAAAAGCCGTAGAACAAATTTTTAATATTGCTTAAAAGGAGAAACAATGCTACTCATTATGAATCATGAAGAAAGAATTGGTAAATTTATTCAATATCTACTGGAAAATGACTATGACGAAGTTCAGCTTTCGTTTGATGATGAAGTTTCAAGTGTCAATTACTTAGTAGCCGCCAATACAAAACGTGGTGATTTCTTTTGGCGGGCATTTGAGTTCCTGCCGGGTGGTGATATTGTGGAGAACTTTTCTGATGTCAGCAGTGATTTTGTTGATGACATTTATCCGCACGAACAAGAACCGCATCCTCTATGGCAGAAAGTTGTGGAAAGACTTCATGAATTGGGCGACAAAGCGGATGAAGTTGAATTTAAGCTAAAGCCATTCCCAAATGCTACAATTTATCTAGTAGATGGCACTATTGACCAAATCTTTTACTAAAAGGAGCTTAAGCCCTCATGAAGCATCAAACACAAGCCCGTATTATTGCTGATTCCGTTTCATTCAATTCAGGACAGCGAATAACAACATTTGAAGTAGAGTTTCCGCGTATTGTATTGGCAGAACTTAACACGCATAGAACGTTGGCGCGCAACTACGCTTCTTCAAGGGCAATTCCAATAGAAAAGAATATTGAACAGGTTCAGTCTTCACCATTTATGCCATCTGAATTTGGTAAGAATAAACCCGGCATGGCAGCTTCTCAGAATCTTGAAGGCGAAGACCTGATTAAAGCCCGTAGAGAATGGCTATCAGCTAGAGATAAAGCCATTTGGCAAGTTAAAGAACTTGCTTCTATTGGCGTTCACAAACAATTAGCAAACAGACTTTTAGAGCCTTTCTCATACATCAAAGGCATCATTACTGCTACAGAGTTCAAGAACTTCTTCTTCCTAAGAATTGCTGATGATGCCCAGCCAGAAATCAGAGAATTGGCGGAGAAAATGAAGGAAGCAATGAATGATTCAATGCCGCAGCCTTTACATAATGGCGAGTGGCATTTGCCTTACTTTGTTTATAGTGGCGCTGAAACGTATAGAGCCATTTTCAACCATGAATTGGAACTACCCCTTGAAGAAGCCAGAATGATTTCAGTTTCACTTTGTGCGCAAGTTTCATACCGCAATGAAGATACCTCATTAGAGAAAGCCAAGAAGCTCTGGAAAATACTCTTTGAAGGAAGGGCTATTCATGGCTCTGCTGCTGAACACCAAGCAACACCCGTAACATCAGAAACCGATAAGGGCATTACGCACTTCTTAAACGATGAACAAAAAACGCCCTGCTCAGGAAACCTGCAAAATTGGATACAATACAGGCAACTGTTTAATGAGCCAGACCATTGTAGTTGGCGCAAAGAAACCTTATAGAAATGTATTGTAAACATTAAGCAGCCGTAATTGGCTGCTTTCTCATTTCTGGCTATAATGCACCCCCCATCGAAAGAGAACAAAAGAGAGGTTTCAAAATGATGATTTTCTGCTTAGTGCTTGTTGTAATTGGTGTTATTGGTAATGCTGGCTATGAAATTTATCAAGAAGAAAAGCGTGTTAAAGATACGCTGAAAGAAATTCATGACGAGTGGCAACGTACAACTGTTCCAAAGGTAAAAGCTGCTGGTGAAAAGGTTTCTGCTAAACATTGGGCAAATATTGAACAGCGTCATGCGCCAGAGCCTAAGAAAGTTCACAAGATTACGCTTAAGGTTCGTTTTCCAAAGGATACTAAGAAAGCAGAGCCAGTTAAAGAGCCGAAAGACTTCACTTCTAAAACCATGCGTAAAGGGCAAGCTGAAGTCATCGCCAGAAACATCAAAGCCAACTATAAAACCATTCACAGTCAAGCTAAACCAGCCAAGAAGAAACAAACAATTCATGACAAAATTGCTGCTGAGGAATTAATTCAGAAGAAATTGATGAAACTCTTTCGTGAGGGAATGCCTAAACATCAGTTCCAAATTCAAAAAGAACAATCTGATAAGCGTTTGCTTAACCTCAAACAACAATTGAAAGGAGCTTAAGAAATGGCAGAAGAAACCAAGAAAATTATCAACAAAATCTTAGACTTAGCAAAAGAGGTGTTTTAATCATGAAAATCACGTTCTTAGACCAAACATTTGATATTGCCATACCACATGATACAGAACTCTTCTGGGTTGTTGCAAACAATAATAACCATCTTATGGTCTTCTCAACTAAGCCGGAATACAAAGATGGCTCTTGGTATGGCAACATCATCCCTCAAGATACTTTACAAAGCGTAAATCGCATGCGCGATTACACTAAATCTCTAGCTGCATTCAAAACAACAATAAAAGCAGAGCCTTTTGCGGAAGATAATTATTCGGAACTCTTGAAATATATTGATGAGCATAAACCTACAAACGAGACCATTCCAGAGTTTGTATTTATCTACATGGTTTGACAACAGCTTTGGTCTTTGGAGTTTGTGGAGTATGGTGATATTGTCATCATTGATTCGTCTGATTATGAAGCTATCGGCATGATTGCTGTTGATACTGACGCTTCTCGCATTTTCTTCAAACTAAAACTATTCAATATGGGCGTTCTCATCAACTTCAACAAAGATGAAGTCTCATGGGTGAACAATATTGATGACGATTATTCTGATGATTATCTTGATAAGGCAGAAGCGTATTCTTGTAAGCCCATCAACTTGCCTTCGACTGAACTTTCCATTTACAAAATGTTAGCTGAGGCTCTTGCTAAAGAAGTGCAAAGAATTAACAAGTAGTTTACTAAAGCCTTCCTTTTTGTAATTGCAGGAAGGCTTAATTGTCTTTAGAATACGTTTTATCAACAGAATCTTAGAGGTAAATGCGTTATGAATCAAACAATAACTCTCAATGAAATCGAGAGCAAAGTTAATAACCTGCAAAGAAGCACAATTAAGACCATCTTTCAGGAAATTATTGACTCGTTGCGTGAAGATGAATGGGAGTCAAACTACACTTATGATTATTACATAGAGGATTATGTACGAACAGTTGGCTTCAACATTGAAAAGGATGAAATTTTCTTTTTGTTTAATCATGAATTTAATTCTGCACTAATTTTTCATTTTAATGATGAATCCGTTGTAAAACTTAGCCCTTCTGATTTATACATTTATGATGGCTTGGCCTATGACCTTTCAGAAGTTATAAATCGTTTCCTACGTTCAGAATCCAGAATCGTCAAGGAAATTACCAACAATCTTCTCACCTACGTTAAAGGAGTTATTAAATCATGGCATACTTCGCAAAATTCCCATCAATCGAGCAATTCCGCAATGTTGTTGTAAACATTCAAAAGAAAGCACGTTATAATGGCTTGGATAAAGAAGGCAAGCCCATCTTTGACCTTTCCAAGCAAGCGCCCACGCTTACTTTCAAGGGCACAGTAAAGCTGCACGGCACAAACGCAGCCATCATTTACAACAAAGCCCTTGACTACTACAGAGCGCAATCCCGTGAACGCCTCTTGTCTTTGGAATCGGATAATGCTGGCTTCTGTATGTTTGTTGAACAAAAACGCCAGCAGTTCATCCAAATCTTTGAAGAACTCAGAATCGCTAACAATATTCCCGACAATCATTTTATTGTCATTTACGGTGAATGGTGTGGCGAGAACATTCAGAATAAAGTAGCGTTATCACAGCTTTCGAAAATGTTTGTTGCTTTCGATGTCTTTACATTCCATACAGATGTCAAAAATCTTCAAGAATCCGCAGTAAATCTGCTACAAGAGGGCAAATGGCTCACTTCAGACCATAACCTGAAACTCATTAAAGAGAAAGAACATCAAATCTACCCAATCAATAGCTTCCAAACATTTGAAATTACTATCAATTTTAATGAGCCAGAGCTTGTAATTCCTGAACTTCAAGCGCTTACTGAAAAGGTTGAAGAAGAATGCCCTGTTGGCAAAGCCTTTGGTGTTTCTGGTGTTGGTGAAGGCATCGTCTGGTCGCTGTTAGACCAGAATCAAAAGGATTATTATCGCTTCAAAGTAAAAGGTGAGAAGCACCAATCCTCTAAAGTGAAGAAGTTGGCTTCGGTTGATGTTGAAAAACTTAATGATATTAAGAAATTCGCTAATTACGCTGTAACCGAATCCAGACTTAATCAAGGACTGGAGCATCTGCGTTTAAATGACTTCCCACTTAGTCAGAAATCAACTGGTGAGTTCATTAAGTGGATTCAAGGTGATGTACTGAAGGAAGAAAAGGATACGATTGTTGAGAATAGCTTCAATATGAAAGCTGTGAACGCAACACTAGCGATTAAAGCTCGCACTTGGTTCTTGCAACATGGCATTGCCGACTAGTAATACAAATTCTATAGAATGGCGCTATACTAAGCGCCATTATCTTTAATGCAAAGGAGAAAAGAATGATTGTAAAGATTTTAGATTTCTTTCTTGAAGTAGATAGCAAAAGAAAATTCAACTACATAGCGATTGGTTGTACTGGTGAAGTTATAGCGTTTGAACACAAACCTGTTTTTAGCCATGAGTTTAGTGAATGGTCTTATGGCAATAACAGAGGGGATGGTTCCATTATTGGCAATGTGCTTCAGCGCCTCCCCACGGATATCGCTAAATCATTGTGTTGGGAACTTAAAGACGTTGATGTTACCAACGACAAATTCTTGCGTATTGATGGCTTCAAGGTTATCAATGTTCCAAAAGACATCATTGATAACTATCCATACGTAGCTTTCAAGAAAGTTAGCGAAGACATAACAAAAGTTATCTTCCATCAATCAGAGCCCGTTTACTATCATGACAATCTTAACAGCAGCGGCAAAACATGGGAAGTTTATATTACTGGCGCTGTCCTCAAATTAGAAAAGGAATACTACTTAACCAAAGATTTTGTTGAAGATAGCGCAAAGTATGCTTTTCTAATTTATCATAGAAAACTTCTGATGCTTGATGAAATGCAACAAACCTTCAACTGGGTGTGTATTTCACCGGGCGGAAACGTTTGCCTCACTATGGAACGTCCTAAATTGAGTAGAACTATAAGTGATTGGGAAATTGAGAACAATAGCCAAATTGTTATGGCGAATTATGACGCTGAAGACTATCATCTTAGCGAAATGAAATTAGAAAATCTTGTTGTTTTACAAGAAGCTAAGACTAAAACATTTCATTCTCTGATGAATACCGCTGGTGAAGAATGTGTATCACCAGAACTATTCTTCATTTATGGCGCAATTAGCGATAAGAAGTACAGGATTATTGGTGATGGTGTTTATGAGTTCCATAGTGGTGATATAACACTTACCGTTAGTATGAACGATGATGAATGCACATTAACGTTCAGGGTAAATGGCAAAGTACAGAGTACCTACATTTGGAAAGCCTATCCACAAAAACTTAAGGAAATTCTTAAGGCTCTTCCTGCTAATCATGGCTGACTAGTAATACAAATTCTATAGAATGGCGCTATACTAAGCGCCATTTTCTTAAACCAAAACAGGAGCAAACACATGAAAGTAAAAATCCAGAACAAAATCATCAATATTGAGCCCAAGTGGAATAAACCCTATAAATGGCTTGCTGTTGACCCAGACGGGATAATCTCACTTTTCACAGATAAACCAACGTTTTATGCCAACGTGTGGAGGGAATCAGACGAATTTATCGAAAGAATGGAAGTAGTTGGTCGGGCATTCGATGACAAAGTTACTAACGCTGAACAAATGCTTTATCAGTTGGATGATATTCAACTGAAAGAAGAAGCCAAGCATCAATCCTTCCATGAGGCGTTTGAAGAAATGTTGCAAAATGTAGCGGCCAAACAAAAGCCGGAAATGACGCCTAAAGAAGCCTACAACGCTACACCTTCACTTCCCAACGATATGACTGATAAACTCACTAGTGAAGTATTTAGAAAAGCATTTAATAAGCGCATTATGGAACACGCAACATTCTTGCGTCTTGATAATGGTTTTATTGTGTTGGTGGATAAAGAATGGTTGAAGAAATTCACGTATCTCACATTTGATGACAAACATCAAATCATGCGACTGCATGTTCAAGAACCAACTCGTTTGGATAATGGTGTTTGGCACGCGGATGGCGAGCAACTCGCCGTTAAACTTAATTGTAAGCCACGTTCACTGATGTTTTTCACAGATACTCTGTGTAGGATTGAGGACTTGATTAACAAGACCAAAAATTATCGCATTGTAGAATTGAAGGGTGATGGTAAGACATTATTGGCTTCCGTTCCGGCGCATTTGATTCGTGAAGGCTATGAATGGATTTCGTTGAATAAAGATGGTGGCATACTTGCCCATAAAGAGAAACCTTATACGGCTATGTCTGTATGTTGGGTTTCATCTGGTTCAAAACTCATCAACACGGCGTTTCCTGTAGACGAAGAAACAAATGAAAAATGGAAGACGTATATAGCTAAAATTAGCGATTGTGAAATTATTCAGTATGAAACTATTGATTCGTCTGATTCACCAGAAGACGTATTGATTGATTTCCAACAAAAACTTCTTGCAGAAAAGGATAAATCGCTTGAAGAGAGCTTCATTAGAGACGCAATATATTGGCTTTCGCGCAAGGATATTGAGATTCGCCGCAATGATAGGATTACCTATATTAAAGATAAAAGTCAAAACAAAGACATTATTAAGGTTTTCAAAAACGTAAAAGTTGTTGAATTTCATAGCGATAAAGGCATTTTAGCGCTTAGGATTTTTGATGGCGGTCTCTATTCGTTCTTTTCAACTGATGACCTTAAAGAAGTTGATAAAGACCAATTTGTCAAAGTTCAAGACTACAATGAAGTAACTAAAAACTTTGTAGATTTTTTGGTCAATTTTAGCAACAAGGAATAAGGAGATTAGAATGAAAGAAGTTAAAGCAATCATTTATCATGGCGAAGTGTTTCTTGTGCCAGAACGATTCTTCATTGATTATAAGGAATCTATTGTTTTTACAACATGATATTGTGAAGTCTTTGTTAAATTTCAGCCTCAATTTGAATATGAAGAAGGCGAAACTTTTGCTATCGGGCTCTTGCCTAACCTACAGATAGAGACGCGCCTCAATCTTCAGAAGATGACCCGTAGGCTCAATGCTTTGCCAGTTAAAGAGCAAGACGATGAGGAGTTTAGCTATTTCACAACGAGAGAATTTGGCAAAGCGTCTGTTAAAGAAGACGATGAGTTGATGCTTAAAATTCACGATGATGTGATTGCTTTCCCTCAAGATGTAATTGGACGCTTTAACTTCATTACGTTTGATGAAGACCATACTATTCGCCTGCATAAATCCAAACCTTTCTATAAAGGTGGGCGATGGGATAGCACCCACATTCAACTAAGATGGGGCAAGATGGAAACCCCATTGTCGGATGTGTCATTATTCGCTAGCACATATCACAACATTAACTGGCTTGTTGACCAAGCTAAATCTATCAACATTGAACTTAAACAGCCAAAACTTGTACATTATGAGCATCGTGTTGGGCTTCTTGAAAGGAATGTCATTCAATTTTACAAGAACGGCAAGGGCGGCAGTAAATCTGATAATAAAGCTGAAGAAACTGTAGCCAATGAAATCATGGCGAAATTTGATGACTTGTTTGCATCAGCAGGCAAGCTCTTTGAAGAAGCATCGAAGTTCTTCAAATCATCTAAATGAAACCTTTGTAATTGAAACCAACCCAAAATGGCGGCTATAATGCCGCCATTAACACATCATAGAAAGGAGACTAGAAAATGGCAGTCAAAATTATTGAATTTCACAACCAGCAATACTTTGTTGGTGAATATTACTTTGCTGAATTTTTTGATAGCATCGTTACAGTAAGTCATGATGGCAACGCTGTATTAAAAGCAACTCCTGATGTAAGCATCATTCTTGGTTCTGTTGATGTTACGCCAGATGAATTAGAGAACAGAGAACTGCTTTCGTGTCGTTTATCAACATTGCCAGTTAAAGACCGTGAAGAAGACGCTTTTGCCAAGTTTGAAACAAGTTACATTAGAGCCGATGATAAAGCAGAACCAACTTTTGTAGATTTTGAAGAAATCTTACTGCCAGTTTCAGATGATTACATCATTGAGCTTGATTCAGAGCTATTGGTTAAATTCAACTACCTCACAGTTGATAACACGAAAGACCAAGCTGTACGTTTACATAAAGGCTTACCAGCGTTTGATGGCGCTAGATGGGATAGCTTTACAGAGCAGTTGAAATTAGAGAATTTAGATGGCGATTTCAAAGGTGATTGTACTAAATCCTACTCATTTGAATATCTCATCAGAAAAGCTAAAAACCAAGTAATTGTACAAAAACGGGATTGCGGAATGTTTTATCTCGGGCGTCCTGTTAAGGATTTTCTAACGGTTACACAGCGCTATAGTGTTGGCGCAGTCAATAAAGAAGTCATTAACCCAACTGCAAAAGACGTTTTCGATGCTTTCAACCGCATTAAAGCCAAAGAAGGGCTTATTTACACCATCATTAAATCTGTTATTGATGTTTTCCGCCGTGATGAAAAATTGCTTGTAACCGAAGTTGAGGATGAGGGCAATGGCTATGCAGTAATTGAATGGAACTTGAACACAGATAATTCTGGTGATGTTGAAATTCGTTATGAGAACTTTGAAGATTATGTATCGGACGAATCTTTGGTTGAGCTTACGTTCTGGTTAAATGCGTTATGTGTCAGATTCAAAATTCTTGATGATTACTCAAAAGTAGAAGGTTCAATAGGCAATACGGAAACATTTGTACCGATGCTTGCCTTTGATTCAAACCAACTTCATCAGGATTACAAAGACTTCGCTCTTTTTGTAGCGAAAGCCTTGCCTAAAATTGCTGGATTAAACGATTAAAAAGGAGAACTAAAATGCCTATTCAAATTATCATTCTTATTGCTTTGTTCATTCTTGGTGGCGTCATTGGCTATTATGCGGGAATGAAACTATGATTAGCTTTCAAGCCTCGTTTGTGCTAACATTGACGATGATTGCCGGGATAGCCTTTACTTCAGGGGCTATCATCGGCTTCTATAAATCACAAGAATTAAAATTCCTGAATACAATACTGCTAATTTCTGGTTTAATACTTCAAGCCATTACACCATTTGCCGTTTTCTATGGAGCTTATACAAGATGATACAAATTCTAGGCGCACTAGTTCTTTTAGTAATAGGGCTTTACCTTTTCCAATCAGAATCAGAGCTTGTTTATAAAGTGGATGAAGAAACAGGCGAACGATATGAAGATGTGGACTCTTCTCCAATAGGCTCATTAGGTTGGATAATGGCGTTATTCGCTGTGCTTTATCTGGCAGCTAAATTTTTAATCTGGATTATTTGAAATGGATGAAAATCAAGACTTTACAAAACTTTCAGACCAAGAATTGCTAGACCTGTATGAAGAGCTTTCTGTAAAGGTAAAGCTCTATGACCAATACCAATACGCCATGAAGATTCTCATTAACTCACTTTATGGCGCATTGGGAACAAATACATTCCGTTACTACAAGCTGGATATGGCAGAAGGCATTACGCTTACAGGGCAGTTAATGGCTATGTATATTGGCAACAAAGTAAACGCTTTCTTATCCAAACTAACCAAAGCCGAAAAAGATTTCATCATTGCTGGTGATACGGATTCTGTAACAGGTGAAACCGTGATAAGAACGGAAGAAGGCGCTTTCTCAATAGAAGAAATCTTCATTCAGGCTGTAAGGAAACTGGAAGAAAGCGGTGAGAAAATCATTGTAACCAAGAATGGCGCTGAAGTCATTCCGGTTGATTTCCTGAAAGCGCTTACGCTCCAAGATGGCAAATTGGTTTACAAACCCGTTAAGTATGTCATGCGTCATGAAGTTACCAAACCTCTTCATAAGGTCAGAACCAAAAGTGGCAACGAAGTAACTGTTACTGAAGACCATTCACTCATGGTGTATAATGGTGGTGTGCTTTGGGAAGCAACTGTTCATGATTTAAGTGGCGGTGAACTTGTTGAAGTTTCATGATTGGATTATGATTGATATAGCACGAAGCCCTTCAGATTCTAAATGAGCCTGAAGGGCTTCTTAATATGCCTCTAAAACCGCCTGAATGGCTTTCTAAGGCGTTAAAACTCTTACCCGCTATGTTGCCCTTAGGAATTTGGTTAAAACCAACATTTTCAATAAAATCAATGATTTAGTTATATTAGCAAGTTCTAATATAAGGCTTAAAACGCTGTTTAGAGGGCATGTTTTATGATTAGGTCAGCCCTCATAATAGAGGGCTTTCGCATTAGACGATAGAGTAGTAAATTTTGAAAATGGCGCTAAAATGTGGAGAATAAGTCTAGGACAAAAGTCATAAGAATGGCTCAACCAAGCCATTCTTCATTTTGAGACGATACAGCACTCATTCATCAATTCCAAGCGCTTTAAGAATCTTATTCAGCTTGGCGTCAAGTTCGTTAAGCCTCTTTTCGTTCTCATTTATCTTTTCTTGCTGTCTGATAGCGTTCAACCGCTTTTGATAATCATCAGTTGAGGTATTGATAACAGCGCCATGATTTTTGACGTAAGAAGTGCCTTTAATTTTGTAGCGCCCATCTGGTGGTTCAGGATTCAAAATTGAATCGTGTACTTCAATCGTTTCGTTATGTTCATTTGACATTGCGTAAAGCTCCTATAAACTCAAATAATGTATGTTATACGAATGAGGAAACTAACTTGTACTTCATGACGAAACTAGTATTGGCTGCTGCTCTAAGCGTCGCCACCGTGAACAGCAGCGCTGTTAAATCTATTCCTTCGCATTCTGTTGTTCTTGATAAAAGAGAACACAAATGCCTTACTGAAGTTGTTTATTACGAAGCCCGCAATGATACAGAACAAGGGCAACAAGCTGTAGCTGATGTTGTTCTAAACCGTGTAGAGCATAAAGCGTATCCAAACTCTGTATGCAAGGTTGTCTATCAGAAAGGTCAGTTTTCATGGTCAAAGAACAAGCCCGCTGTAAAAGAAAAAGAAGCATGGGAAAAAGCCGAAAAACTGGCTGAAAGAAAATTGAAGCGGCAATATGCCCTAGTAAGAGAAGATGTTACATCAGGCGCAACACATTTCCAAAAGTCGGAAAAAGGCTGGAAGGGAACAATTAAAATTGGCAAGATTGGCAAACATCACATATTCTTCAGGCTGGTCGAATAAGTAAAGCCCTCTTGAATGAGGGCTTAAACTTCTGATATTACTTACAAACTTCTGTTCATCACTCTATTCATAGCAACCGTAGCAGCAATGTTACCCAAGAAGTAAACATTATTATCAACAACTTTAGGCGCAGCTTTATCACTTCCACCACCAGTAACATTATTGTTGGTAACATTATTGTTGTTAATGATAACTGGCGCTTTAGCAGCTTCGCTTTGAGTTTTAGCAGCAACAATAGACATAGTTTTCATAACGCCACTATTGATGCTTTGTTGTGTGTTTACTTCAGGCACAGCAGGTTTACCAGTAATAGCTGCTGTAATTTCAGCTTCAGAAATCGGGCGGCTCATTCTATCAACGTAAGCCTTGCGCAATTTGGCTTTCTTCTGTTCGCCAACTTGACCAGCTTGCTCTTGTAAAGCTGTAATAATGCTATCTTGATATTCACGAGTGTCAAGAATAGCGCGTTGGTTGGCAGCAGAATACTCATTTTGGTCAGTAAACGTATTGTACTTGCTACCAGTTAAAAGCCATCCAAGCCCTTCTGTAATACTGCCAGAAGTTCTAAGTCTAGCATTGTTCAATCCTTGAAAGCGGAACATTTCCTTGTTGGCAATACTTAATTTTTCACTGGCTTTACCAGAACCGGAATATTTCTTGCCGGCAAACTCTTCGTATTCTTTTTCCAATCTACCGTAAGCAGCACCTTGACCAACATCGCCTTTTCTGGCTGCTTCTTCCATGAACTTCATGGCTTCTTCTGCGCTTTTTCCCATTCTAAGCATCATGTCAACGCCACGAGCTTCCATGCGGCTTAAATTATCGCCATAAATTCCATAGGTAAGTTTGGCATTCTGGTTCTCATAGCCGCCTGTAGTTTTCACAAACATTCCGCTATCAGTAGCTTTCTGGAAGGTTGCTGCCATGTTCTCGCCTTCTGCTCTAGCTTTATCCGCCATTACTTCACGCATTTGCTCTTCAGACAAGTGTGCATAGTCGCCAAGTTCATTGGCAGCGGTAACAGTCATAGAACTTGTGAAGTCTCTGGTGTTAGCTAGAGTAGTAAAGGCTTTCTTCGCTTCTTCGATTTCAGCATCAATCTGTTGGGCTTCATCAGTATCATTGAACGCTTTTGCAAACTGTTCACGAAGTTCTTTTTGCTCTTTGGTTTGCTGCTTCTGAAGTTTCTGGGATTCGTCTTGAGAAGCCAGTTGTTCTCTCATCAGCTTATCGCGATTAGCATCAGCTTCACGATTGCGCTGATATTCTTTTCTGGCTAAATCTTCTTGTCTTTGGGCGATTCTATCCCGTTGAGTATTGCCTTGATTGATAGCTTCAAGCTGTTTCTCTTGAATAGCGTTATTCTTTTCAAGATGCGCTTTATAAGCCTGTTCAGCAGATTTGTCAATGGTGTTGTCTTTATCATCCCAGCCTAAAGCCCTTCCTAACGCGCTGTTTCTAATCCAGTTAATCGTATCAGCAATCCATTTGAAGAGCCCACCAATCAAATCAACAATTCCAGTCAGCACATCCCAAATCATTCCAACAACTGTAAGAACAACTTTGAAGATTTTTTCAATAACAGACCAGATAACGGAAAGAATTGAAACAATCATGTTGAAAATGGGCTTGAGAATAATGAGAATAGCCTTTATAATCTCACTCACAGCATCCATCAATGATTGGAAAGCTGTTTTAAGCGTATTCATAAACTCTTTGAACTTTTCGCCAGCAAGGTGGAAGTATTCACCAAAAGACTTCCACATCTCTTGGAACTTCTCTTTAAGCGTATCCGTACTGCTAAAGGCTTCTTTAATGGCGTTGTAAATGTTCTTGCCAATGTCCCAAACACCAACAACAAGGCTTTTAATCATGCCAAACAAGGAAACGATGCCGTCCTTAACAGCTTTCAAGCCTTTGAGAATATCTTCCCATGAAATGTTTTTAAGCCATTCCCAGCCTCTTGCAAACAAGTCTTTGATATAAGCCCAGCTTGTTTTGAAGCCTTCTTTGACATTTTCCCAGAACTCAATAGCTTTCTGACCAAGCGTTTTATCTGGCGTACCGTTTACACCAACACCCGGATTATCTGCACTAGAAACCATATCAGTCTTACCAATGCCCAAGAAGTTCTTGATGGAATCCGTAATGCCTTCTTTCGTGTCAGAAAACCACTTAATAATGTCATCCATTTTGGTAGCGATATAAGACAAGCTACTAAGACCAGCCATGCCTAACAGCGCTTTCAGTCTTCTGGGTTTAAGTTTAGGAATGGGCATTCCAAGTTTCTTGGCAATGAAGTCAAGAGATTTGTTACCAACAAGTCTAAGTTCGTTACCAATCTTGGTAAAGTTCACGCCAGTTGTCAAGACAGCTTTAATACCATCCCATACTCTTGAGAATAATGAAGGCTCTGTGTTGTTACTAATCTTGGTAAGTTCAGCTACAACGCTACCATCTTGCCCTTGTTGAATACCAGCAGTATTCTGCGCAACGGCTTGGAGTTGTTGGGCAATGTCTTCAACACCGTTTACATCAACATTCTTATTGGAATCAGCGTTTCTGGCATGAGCTAAAACTTGTTCCAGACCTTTTACGCTTCCGCTTACACCAGTTACCGCGCCTTTAACATCACCTACAGCGTTACTAATAACAGCAACACCAGAAGAGGAAGCCAGTAAATCAACTTTCTGTACGCCTCTGGATTTGGCTATTGCTCCTGCTGCCCTAACTGCGTCAGAACCAATCAAGTCATCAGAATGATAACTTACTCTAGCGCCACCCATTCTACGATACTTGTTGCCGCGAATGAGTGTCCCCATATCCGCTTCCATGTAGGCTTGCTTCTTAGCACCGGGCATCGCAGCAGCTTCGGCTTTCTTCTTGTCTTCTTTGTTAAGCCCTCTTCTACGGGCTTCGCTTCCAGAAATCTTGACTTTGGCTTTAGCTCTTTTCTCAAGTTCTTTTTCCGGGTCATGTTGCCATTTAGGCTTTGAGAATGTCATAATATCGCCAAGAGCAGCAAATGACTTGCCTAGCTTGTTGTTACCAGTCATATAACTTGCTGCTCTCTTCAATGGGTCAGTTACCGCCCAGTTGAAGTTGTTAAACAGTTTTGAGATTCGCCCTTTCCCTTCATTGGAATAATCAAGGTTCATTTTGGAATAGCGAACAGCATCAACAAGATTTGTTGCTTTCTGCTTAACAGCGCCACCTACTTTCTTGGCAGCGTTTGTAACACCTGATGCAATCTTGCCGCCAATGACCCTGCCACTTGCTCTTATACCTTTAGCAAGAGCCGTATTACTTATAACATTTCTAATCCCGGCAAGCCCGCCACCTTCTAGCTGATAATTTCGTCTGATTCTATTCCCAGTATTCTTGACATATTCAGCAGCAGCTTTGGAAGCAGCTATTGTTTTTACCGCAGCTTCTCTTCTTCTACCACGGGAAGCAACTCTATCTCTAACTCTTTCTTCAGACCGACGGCGTCTTTCTTCTTGGCGGCGATACTTGTCGATAACAGCGTTAACATCTCTGCCTTCTACCAAAGCCCTGTTAATTTCATCGTTGTGTTTTTGTTCTCGCTTATTGGCTTTCTCAACTTCCCGTGTTCTGATGTCCGCGTTTCGTTGATTAACAATATCAGCAAGCCCTGTAGCACCAGCATCCGCTAGATTTTGTGCAGTTAAACCAAGTCCTCCAGCAATACTGGTTACACCGCGCTTAACAACGCCTTTAGCAGCTTTAGCAGCGAGTTCTCTGGCTGCTAGCAGACCTAGATAGGGAAGCATAGAAGAAAATCCTTATAAAACAACGTCAAAGAAGAAAGTTGTCATTATTTAAGGGTTTTGATAAGGGGTTTCCTTTAGAATCTGCCAAGTTTAATGCCAAACAAAGGAGAGAATTTATGCTTACAAATCAACAAGTTGTAAATAAATTATTATGGCTTACTTCTAAGTATCTGTATGAGAAAGAGTTTTTCATACCGGAATTTGAAAGAAGAGCCAATGAAGACCAAGATAAATTCCATTTAGCCTGTCTTACTGATGCTCCTTTAATGCGTCTTCTAAACGCTATGTGTAATTCCTATCCGCATACACTGTATAACTTATCAGGGCTAATGCTTGATGTTGTAACCGAGGAAAACATTTTGGCTTACCCCGTAGCCCGTTTGAGAGAAGTCTGGCTTGAAACATGGCGTGATGTTTTCAATGATTTCTTCAATGAAACCAATGACATAACAGATTTTGAAGGCATTATTCCTGAAATCGCACCGTGGGATAAAGCCTTGAATTTAATGAAATTTATTCTAAAACATGATTTCAAAGACGTTGTAAGTTATGAATATGGCGGTTCGTTCTTCCATGTTCAGGATTACTACAACACCATACAAGAGAACATCAATGGCTACGTCAAATCCAGAAGAAACAAGATTATCAAACTTCTGGATGAAATGAATGAACGAAAAGTTAAAGAAGAACTTGCTAAACAGATTCCAGTCATTGAAAGACCTGATAGTCATTATCACAAGAACCAAATCACATACCGCCCTTTACCTTATACCAAGAACCAAAACTTCATTGATTTCTTCAAGACATTCCCTTATGATGCTGATGAAGTAACAACTCATCTGATTAAGTATGGAACATTGCGCTATCTTGGCGTACCAAATGAACTAGAAGATTTCTGTAGAGTAAAGTATGGCTTCTACACCAGAAATGGTAAGAAGTTTGCGCTCTTGCCAAAAGGCTTTGAACCAAAATTTATTCCTGACTTAAAAGCCCATAATAAAGAACTCAACGAGCTTGTTCAATATGGCTCTTACAGGAGAGAAAACTTTGATGAATGGGCTGATGAAGGCGGTAACACGATTGAATAACTCAAGAAACAGGAGCATTAACAAGTGAATAACGAACAGCAAGAAGACGAAAAGAAACTGAAGAAAGTAGCTTTACAAGCGGATGATGAAATCCATGTTTTAGCAGGATTTCTGCATAATGATGACTTCATCAAAGAAACTATCCGATACTTCAAACCTGAATTTTTTGAGCTTAATCAAGTAGATAAGGCTTTCAAAATCATCAAGGATTACTTCAACAAGTACCAGAAAAGAATCCCTTTAGAAACACTTTCAAGGGAAATGCACAATGGTAATATCTCAAATCTCAATGATGAAGTCATTGATTTGGTAACTGCTTTAGATTTTAAGCCCGATGAAGAGTGGCTTAAAGAAAAAGCAGAAACCTTTTGTCGCCTTAAGATGCAAAGAGTAGCTGTTCATAAATTAGTGAATTACATGGCAGATGGCTTTCCCAAGAATGAAAGCGTTGAAAGTGTTACTAGAGAACTGGAAGCCGCTAACACCTTCAAGTTCCAAAAGCAAGAAATCCTTTCGCTTTACCGCAACAAAGAACAAAACTTTGAAATGCTTACTGACACGGAGCTTAAAGTTCCAACTGGTTATCATTTCATGGATAGTATTACATCAGGTGGTGTTGCGCCAGGTTCACTTTGCGGCTTCGCGGCGGCATCAGGCGGTGGTAAAACACTAGCCATGTGTTCATTGGCAATGAATTACGCCAAAATGGGTAAGAATGTTCTTATGTGGTCATTGGAACTTCAGCCTTCACTAGTCATGAACCGCTTGCACTCAAACATTCTTAGAACGCCAGTTTCCCAGTTTGAAAACATTTCAAAAGATGCTTATATGGAAGCGATTAAGACAATGGAACAAAAAGGCTATGGGGAAATTTCAGTTGTTTCCGAAAACCTGTCAAAGTGTAACATTGTGGATTTGAGAACATTGGTTGAAACTTATCAGGTACAGAATAACTTCACGCCGGATGTAATTATCGTTGATTACATGGGACTAATGAAACCAGTTGTTCCGCACCAGAAAGCCTATGAAGCAATGAAAGCCATTTCAGAAGACCTTAAAAACTTCGCTAGAGATTTGAACGTTGTTGTTTGGACTGGTGTACAAATGAATAGAAGTGCTTCTAGTGATGGTGATAGCGCTGATGTTTCTGATGTTGCTACTTCAATAGACATGGTAAACACCTTTGATTTCCTCATGTTCTTTTACGCTGATGAAGATGACCCGAAACAGCGCAAGTTCAAGCTGTTCAAAAACCGATTTGGCGAGAAAGAAAACATACTGGGTAAGTTTGGCATTAACATGGAATATCAAGAAATCTTTGATTTACAGCCAGATAAAGAAGCTGGTGTTGGGCTTACTACAAAGCTGGAACAAAAGACATTCTCGGCTATTAAGAAAGAAACTTCGGAGAAAACAAAAGCCTTCCTAGAAAAGAAAGCCGAAAAATTGGATGAGGATAAGTCTAAAGAAGAGCAAACTGGCGTTATTGCCATCAAGCCTAAGCGTGGCGATGACGATAAGCCGAAGAACAAGGTTGGCTTATCGTAATAGTAAAGCCTGAAACTAACCCATATAATTGCCCTCATTGACAAACAACCAATGAGGGCATTTTCATGAGTAAAATTCACTACGACCTTTTCTATAACGAAGTGTCAGAAACATGCTTCAATAAGTTTTATGAAGTCTGTAAAACTTTAGATTGGTCAAGGGGTAAAGACTTTAATGTTCAGGGCAGGATTCCAAACCGTGAACTTGGCGCTTTGATTTTTGACTATGTTTATAAGAATCACAAGAGGATAAAGTACTTCACTATTGACTGTATGCCTTATGGCGACAGTTTTTGGCTAAACTCTGTTGCTGTTAAGATGCAAGAGCATTCAATGGCGAAAATCGTTGATACTAATATTGGTAACGTTGAGTTTCCTTTTGAATACCACGTAGAACATGCAAAAGTTAGCGACCATTCTGGAATTATCAAAGCTATTCATGAGAGCATTGTTAATAAGGTTTTTAATGAACTCTGGAAAGAGCAACAATCATTAGCAAAGACACAACTTGTTATCATCAAACAAGAATACAATAAGTTCCAAGAATCAGGGCTTATCGAAAATGGCTTTACTCTTGCTATTCAGTATAGCGTAAATGATGGAATCACAGTAGCCATTCAAAACCCATACATTGACTTTAGAATACCACTCGCTCTATCTAAAGAAGAATACCCCGCTTTTTGTGCCAAGGAGACACTTTATGAGTTGCAATTTGATTGAGTTCCAGCAGGATTTAATCCTGCAAGACTGGCGCTGGAAGTATATTCCATCCATTAACGACAAGCCAGCTATGGTTTACAGAACGGATGAATACTCAGCTTCCTACATTGTCTTCAACGAAGAAAAGCCAGATTGCCCAACACTCAAATGGTTTACAGAAGCACAAAACTTCATAATTACCAGAAATGCTTTTGATAAAGACAAAGATAAAGCACTTTCTGTATGGCTTAATGAGTTCTGGAAAACCCTGAACACGGATGTTTTGGATGGCTTACTTTTACTGGGCTATGAAATCGTAACAGTAGGCAAGTATTTCAAAACGGATGCGGATGATGTTTGCATTCCCTTCCAGCTAAAATTTAACAAGGAGCAATATGGCTTATGAAAATTGCCATCTTAAATGATACACATTTTGGGTGTAGAAAAGACAGCCATTTCTTTCAGAAGAAGCAATTAGAATGGCTAGATAATCAATTCATTCCAGCCCTGAAAGAACACAATGTTGAGAGAATCATTCACTTGGGCGATGTCTTTGATAATCGTGTGTCTATAAACATTCACACGTTATCAATTTTCAAGGAAGCCTTCTTCGATGCCATTCTGGATAAGCTCAATATTCCAGTCGACATTATTCTGGGCAATCATGATTGTTTCTTCAAGAATATGACCCATTGCTCAATTCCTGAAGTGCTGCAATCTTCGTACAATAACTTGAATGTCTATTCAGACAAATGGATGGTTGATATTCACTTAGAGAACATTGGCGGGATGCCAGTTATCTTTATTCCGTGGATTTCAAATCAAGAACAATGGCTTATGATTGAAGCTGCACTTGATAGAATCCCACTTGAAGAAGCCCGACAAACAACTGTTCTAGGGCATTTCCAGTTTGTAGGATGTTCAATGGGCAAGTTCGGGGTTTGTGAACATGGCACGCCTCTTCAACCTTTCCGTAAGTTCAAGAAAGTAATATCTGGGCATTTTCATAATCCATCAGAAAATGGCAATGTTTGGTATCCGGGCAATCCCTTCTTCACTTCATGGAATGATTATGGCGATGAAAAGGGCTTCTTGATTCTGGATACTGCCACACAAGAATACCAGAAAATCGTAACAACTGATAAGGTTTTTAATGTTATTGAATACAAACAAAACACCAGTAATGATTACAGCCAGCAAATCCTGAAGGTTTACGTTAATCAAAAAGAAACTGCGTCTGATACCTCTAAACAGGAATTTGCCAATTATATTGATTCACTTTATTCAAAGGGTAACATTGTTGAAATTGAATACCAAAACCAAGAAGAAAATGAAGCCGTAAATTTTCTGGCTGATTACAAACATCAGAAAGAAGTTTCTTCATTAGAATTTGTGAAAGAAGTCATTGATGAATCCTCACTACAGCATAAAACAGAAGTTTTTGAATACATGACAGAACTAGCCAAACAAACAGGAGAACCATCATGAAACTAGCTAAAACAGACCGCTATCGCCCCTTTATCATTGATTTCTTTGGGCTGCCCATCACAGTAAATGATTCATTCAAATCATGGGCTAATCATATCGCTGCATCAAAACCAGACCCAGAAACAGGAGTATCTGATGTTTGGTTGTTTGAAATTTATCCAGAAGCAACACCTACAGGATGGCAGCATATTCATGGCAACTACGCCATGATTGGTGAAGTGGATTTAGAAGGCTTTCCGTGGTATGAAGCCATTTTACCAGTTAAAGAAATGGGTGAATCTGGCGAGATGGGAATAGCCGGATTAGAACTAACAGTATAAGGAAAGCCGCCAAATTAAAGGCGGCTTTCTTCTTTATGAGGCTTTGTTGATTATACAACAGCGCGACCGTTACTACGTCCAACGCCATTACCAAGACGCTGGAAGTTAGTGCCATTATTAACAGGCATAAAGTAGTTCACAGCGAAAGTAACAGGGAAACGGGCAATCTGGTTGTTGTTCTCATAAGAGAGCGCAATTTCACCAACACTTGAAGGGAAGATTTGGCGCATTTCATAAGTACGGAGCAGGTTGCCTTCACGGTCAAAACATTCAACCATGCCATTAAGGTAATAGGTCAAAGGCTTACGGTAGTTGTTCAGAGCCAAGTTGGTTTCAAAGCCAAGAATGTTATCGTGCCAGTTTTCAAGGAAGGTACGAATACCAGCAACACCATTGCTACCAGAACCACCATCACCATCATCATAGACTTCAATCGTCCAGTCATCAAAGGTTTTATCACCAGCGAATTTGACTTCACGACCAAAGTAGAAGGTGGACGCAATGCCGATAGTAGATTGCGGAAGCTGTGCGCTTACAGCCAAGAACTGGAACTGTTCTTTTGCACGTGCAGAAAGTGAAGGGTCAATGCCTTCCAAATCGCCAGTAAGTGTAACACGGTAACGGTTAGGACGATAACCGCCATTCGCCATGTGGGCGATGTACGCTTGGGCATCAGCGGGATGTACAGCCATTTTAATTTTCTCCAATAAATTAGCTTTAGTTGAAAAATTGATATAAAACTCACTTCAAAGTTTATACGAAATTCTAATCTGTAAACTAGAACTTCAAAACTTTAGGTATACTACACACCTGTACTAAGTCCAGAGTATTTATCTCTATTCCTAGATGCTTTTTAAGAATGTTATAAGCACCATTTACATCGGCGTTTATAAGAGTTCCATTAGAAGACATAAACAATCCTCTCTTGACTCTCTTACCCATGTAACTATCATGCTTTTCAACAGATTCATTGTCCAAGAAAGAACACTTACTTGTATAGGATTCTTCTTGTACGACTACCTCAATGCCAGCTAACATACACTTATAGATAATCATTTTAACAAATCTGCTATGCGGAATTTGAATAAAGTTTTGGTGGTTTCTTTTACCTAATTTAATGTTCTTCTTCCAACCGTCGTTATAACCAATAACTACTTTAGAAATAGATTGTTTTATCAATTCATTAACTAAAGCTCTACTGGCTTTGTGAAGGTAATCATCGACCCTTCTAGTACGTTTATTAGTTTCGCTTTTTATTTTCTTAGATGTTTTTACTCCTTTAGAAAGTTTAGATTGATATTTAGCCTTTTTCTTATTCCAATGATGGTTGATGGATTTTAATGGTCTGCCATTGATAATCATCGGCGAAGATACATTAGTTACTACTGTCGCAAGGTTATTAAGACCTAAATCAATAGCAGCATAGTTTTCAGAAACAACTTGTTTGGCTTCTTCTACAGTATAGACAACTTGAAGTTTATAATAGCCATTTTTGGGAACTACTTTTACATGATGAATCTGTTCAAGAGGAATTTTACTTTTGAACTTAATATTTGTCTTTGAAAGATGAATTAGCCCTTCTTTATTATAGGTTCGTTTTAATAGCGTACCTTTAGGAAATGTAGCAACATTTCTACCTTTAATCGGGTCTTTGTAATGAGGCGGGCTAACTTTCTGATTATGCTTACCTTCGTTCCTTGATTCTAATTTAGAGAAGTAAGAATCATAATTTTCATCAAGTTGTTGAATAACATAGTTGCTAACGCCTGTGTTCATTTCATAAAAATCAAAATTATTCTGTGTTCTTAACAGTTTATCCATATCCCAAGCGGAAATGTATTTCTTACCTTCCTGATAATTCTGTCTCTGAATGTAGAGAATAGCGTTGTACAAATTCTTAGATTTGAAACACAGTTCATCACAGGCTTTATAAAGCTGCCTGTCGGATGGTTTAACAACTGTGGTTTCTGTTAAGTACACATTAAGTTCCTTTTTCTAAATGATAAGAATATTATACACTATGTAAAATTAAAATTTATATAAATTATTAGGTTTGGCTTTATTTTAGTTCTTTGATAAATAATGATAATTTAGCGCCCATTTGGCGTACCCGTCTAATTTTGAGAGAGAAAACAATGAGTTATTCATATCTTATTGAAAACGCGCCAGATACTCGCATTACAGAAAGTCTGGAAGATAAACAAGAAAAAGCCTATTACATTGAAGGCATCTTTGCGCAAGCTGATGTTCTAAATGGCAACAGAAGAATTTATCCACGTAAAGTTCTAACAGAAGCTATTAAGCCCTTGAATGAAATGATTGCACATTCAAGACTTCTGGGCGAACTGGAACATCCGAAAGTAAATGCCTCCGATATAAACCCGGATAGAAGCTGTATCAAAATTCTGCACTTGCATGAGGATGCCAATAATATCATGGGTAAAGCAAAAGTCATGAAGTCATTGCCATGTGGCGCTATTGTTCATGGGCTTTTATCAGAAGGTGTAACAGTTGGCGTTTCTACAAGAGGCTTTGGGGAAACCGAACTTAGAGAAGGCAAAACTTATGTGAAAGATTTGGTTTTGAAGACCGTTGATGTTGTCATGAATCCTTCAGCGCCAGATGCCTTTATGAATGCCATCATGGAAAGCAAAGAATGGGTTTTTGAGAACGGTGTTCTTGTTGAGAAAGAAAAAGAACTGAAGAAAATGATTAACGAAGAAGCAGGCAAAAAGTCAAAATCAGACTATACAAGAATCTTCAAACAAATCATTGAGATGGCTACAAAGGCTAAATAACAATCAAGATATCTTAACTTTTATTATCCGGACGAAAAATGGCAAGCTCAACCGCTTCTAATTATCTGAATACAAAACAAATGGACTTTCTTTTGAAAGGCACGGCTTGGACTGCGCCCACTACCATTTACGTTGCGCTCTTTACAACTGTTCCAAACCTTGATGGCACTGGTGGTGTTGAAGTAAGTTCAACTGGTACCTCTTACAAGAGAATTGGTATTGCGCAAGGCACTGGCTGGACAAATGCTGTTGGTGCTAACCTCACTTATTCCAACGTTGATATTCTTTCCTTTGAAACGCCTACTGCTAACTGGGGAACTATCCGGGGCATTGGCTTGTTTGATGCGGAAACGGATGGCAATTTGCTTTATACGGGTTACTTGGTTACGCCGAAAACAGTTTCTGGCACAGATAACGCCCCGCGTATTCTTGCTAACCAGTTACGCATTAGCCGTGCTACCTGTTAATTTTGACATTCCAGAAATGAAGAAAGCCGCCATATTTCAGGCGGCTTTTCTTATGAGGGCTTTCTTTAGTTGTGTTTAACAAGTGAGGTGGCGATAATCCAACTCTTCACTTTAGCTGAACGAACAATATCATCCACACCAAAATCATGAACAGAGAAGGCTTCCAAATTGGAAGCAACAGATACCAAATGATTAAAGCCAGAGCCTTCTTTCCCCACGCCATTATCCATTTGTAAAGCATCACCAACGAAAACAACCTGAGTATTCTCACCTGTTCTGGTGTAAATGGTATCAATCTCATGGAAAGTGTAGTTTTGACATTCATCAACAATTACAATGGCGTTGTCAAATGTCAAGCCCCTCAAATAAGAAGAAGAAAGAAACTCAATCATTCCTTTCTTCTTCAAAACTTCATAACCATCGCCGCGTTGCAGTAAATCATTAACGATGTTAATGTAAGGCGTTTCAAATATCGCCATTTTCTCATCTTCAGTACCGGGCAGGAAACCAACATCACGGGTAGCTACTGCGGAACGAATAATAATGACTTTTTCAATTTCCCTTTGCTTCAGTTTCCTCAATGCGTAGCCCAGTGAAATGAATGTTTTAGCACTTCCTGCATAGCCGTAACAAACTGCATCGTAACCTTCAATCAATGACCTGTAGAAGGATTTGTGGTTGTCAGTTTTAAGGGGCAAGTGTTCGTCGAAGTGATGAAAGATTGAATCAGAAGAACCAGAAGATGAATGACGCTTCGCCATTGTAAATTTGCCTTTACTAAATGTTAATGAAATTGTACAGCCTCTCAAATAGGCTCTACATCAATATTTCAATCAAAAGGCAAATGAAAAGCCGCCTTGATATGGGCGGCTGTTTCAAAAAGGGCTTTATTTCTTACATATCAACTTCATCTCTAAAGCCAATGAAAGAAGGGAAACGGGGCTTTTCCTTAACACCAACTTTCTGATAACGGTATTTGATTGTTTTGCCAATGAGCGTATCTTGATTATCCCAGAAGTATTGGCGTTGTTCATCAGTAAAACCAGTACCAACCTCAAACTCAACGCCTTCGGTATTCTTGACAAGAATCGCGCCCATCGTACCAGCAGCTACCATGCCTTCTTTCTTGAGGCTTCGCGCTGTAGCCCCAAGTTCATTAGTAAAGGCTTCGTTTTCATTCTTCATTTTCTCGATAATAGCAAGAATGACAGCCTCATCATCTGTAAAGCGTTTGAATTTCAAAAGCCCGCCTTCTTTCAGTGTTGACCGCCCAAATTTATAAGGCTTTTCAACTTTCCGCAGCATAATGCCTTCATATTCCTCTTTCTCAACAGCAATTATTTCAAAAGCAAGAACATCATCAACATTATTAGCGTTAAATGATTCTACAACATGAATGTTACTAGGCAAATTAGCATTGATAATGTGGCGGTAACGTTCTTCATAGTCGTCATCTCCTTGGTCGTAAAGGTCAAAAATGTAATAATGAACATCAGGCACGCCATCATGGCTCATGACGCCGCTAATAGTACGGTTATAAACATCATGGGCATTAGGTGCGCCAATAATCAGTTCGCCATCAAAGCCATTAAACTCTTCCTTACCAAACAACTCTTGAACGTGTTTGTTGGGAATGAGTTTCAATGAGCGGGAATAGACTTTACCATCAATAATCAAGGCTCTTACACCATCAAGTTTGCGCGAACAAAGATAAGGGAAGTCTTTTAATTCGCCCAAATGTTTGATAGTACCCGCTAACATGGGTTTGATGGAAGGTTTTGCTACTTTAGCCATTTTATAGTTGCTCCTGTGTTTGTGAAAAGATGGACGCAATAATAAAATATTTGTGAGATGGCGATGGTTAAAAGTTCTTAAGTTCATCGTTAATAGGCTAAACTAATAGTGTTTACTTTGAATTATTTGCAAAAGAAATGGCTACACTCAATTATTCTTTCTACTGTGCCGAATATGTAAATTTTACAGAAATGGATACAGCGCCTAATCAAAACATTGAAGATATTGTTTTTAAGAGAATTTACGGAACTGTGTTTGATGCTAGAGGAAACGGTTTAGATGGCATTAGAATCGAACTTACCACAGATTCAACTGAAGATAGAAACCTTAAACATTGTTTTACAAATGATGCAGGTTCCTATGAGTTCATTCTCTTTAACGAGTACACCGATTATGCTGTAAGGGCTGGTGATGAATTGCATCGCTGGAATAAGCAAGTCAAATACTACACGAAACCCGAAATTGTGAAGAATAGAGAGTTTCTAAAAGCGAAGAACGAAAATGATGGCACATATACATTTGTTAGAACGGAGCAACAATGACTAATCCATACACACGTTCAAGAGGGCAGTTCTTTTCTAGCCTTCTGAAAACTTCAACTGACCTTACTACTTACAAGTTTGATACTACTGATACCGCCTCTTTAATGACTACCGAAAAGGTTATTAAAGAATGGGTCTGTGGTAATGGTAAACAAGTAAGCATTATCGAAAACATTACAACTGATTTAGCCAAACAGGAAATTAAGATTACTTATTCTGGAAATTCTGATGTGCTTACACAGGGCTGTATCTTACTTCAGGGTGTTTATGATGAAGACTTGAAGCTCAGAGTTTGGAAGAAGAATGGCAATAATCTGATTTGTAAAACATGGGATTTGGATTTTGTTCTTGAAGCCAAACATGACATTCAGAATCAGAAGAAAGGTTCTTTTGTAAGAGCCGGTTTAGGTTGGGAATTGTTAACACCTGTTAATGAAAAGATTGATGGTGTTGATGATGGGTTTGCAATACGCCCCAATAATTTATACAAGAATGGCGTCCATACTTTGGTTTTCCGTGTCATTAGCAGAAATTTGCCTAATACTGATTTTGAAAACATCATTTGGATGAAGGACAAGATTCCTGCGGCGCTTTATGGAAAACTAGACTTCGCTTATGACCGTGATGTTAATAATTACACACGCTATGTAAATGTCGGTCATACATTAGACCAGTTAAAGAACAGAAATCAAAGTGTTCTTGTATGCTATGTGCTTTGGAACTATGACAAAACTAAGAGTTTGCAGCAGAACATTGATGATTTTGAAATTGTACCAAAAGAACCTTGGCAATACGATTCACCTCAGTTAATCCGCGTTAAAGGGTTTTTACGCAGACTTGTTCCTAATACTGTTATCGGTGTTGAGGGTGAAAAGACGTTACAAGTTTGGCATTGGCATTTATTTGGCGACGACCAATACTTCCAGTTAGCAATGCCGTGTAATTATAGATGGGCATATACCTATGGTACGCAGTTTATGAGTTGTGGTTATATGAAAGATTGTAATACACAAAGAATGCGTTTCTTTCTACAAGCGCCTTATTACACACAAAATGGTGTTATCTGCTTAAACATGGATTATCAGATACCCGCAAATTACTTTGCGATTGGGCACAACGGTTCGGCGATGATTGAAAGCTATACCGATAATAAGATTATGAACTACACGCATGGCTTTAATGTTAATAAAGCAAGTATTGGTTACTTTGTTCGTAGTATCGGTGTTGATTCATATGTACAAAACGCTTATGCCAAGAATTTTCTGATGCAATCTTCTATCAATAATTTATGGATTTTCGTTACACCAGATTTTTACATACCCCTTTATACTGGTACGGAACAACAAACGTTGAATGGTACTGAAACCTGTAAAGTTGTTAGTATCAATACAAAAAACTACATTTTTCTAAACATTCTCTTTGGTTGGAACGGTGATGAGAATGTTAACTACACACCGCCTCATCATTACATGCCAACGGATGAAATTTTCCGTGATTACCAGACTTGTCCTAAGAGAAAAGAGGATTAAAGAACAAGTGTAGATAGAAAGCCCTCAATTTAATGAGGGCTTTTTAATAGGCATTTTGCTCAGCAATCATGCACCTTCATCAAGTTCATGGAACAACCATTCATATTCCTGAGCGAACTCATAAACATAGTTAGGGTCAAGAACCCAAATATGATTACGTTTCTCATTAAGAGCATTTTCATAATCCCTACGGAAAACAGGATTGATATATTCAGGAAGAATCTTTCCAGCTTGTAACATTTTCAAATACTTGCTGTGGTCAACATCATCGACAATCCTTTTCTTCCTAGTATCCATAAACCAAAGCAACTGATTATCAGTTTCCTTGATTTCCAAACTCAAGCGCCCACTATCCTTAATCCATTGAGTAAAGGGATTGTTGATGTCATTGATAACCACCAGAACCCACCACAATTTAGGGTCATCGTAAAGTTGATAAGCAACACTTTCAGGCGTATCCGCATCAAAGACAACATAAGGCTTGAACAGGTACTTATTCCTAAGGTTCTTATCTTCAATGAATACAGAACAAATGATGTTCTTTAAAGTCTTTACGTTCTTTTCCGTAAAGGGATAATCAATATTGGGCAGGGTAGAAAGCATAATCACGCGCAACAAGAGAAATATTCAATAAGTATTTCTTTTCTAACGGCTTTCTAACAATGAGAACGATTCCTACCAGAGATGACTTCATTGAGTACATCATGAAGACACTAGGGCATCCAATGATTACAGTGAACCTTACTGAAGACCAAGTGAACTATAGAATTGATGACGCCCTCTACAAGTTCTTTGAGTTTCATTCAGACGGCTCATGGCACGCTTACCTTCTTCATAAGCTAGACCAAGAAGAAGAAACATCAGGAAGAATCAAACTGCCAGAAACTGTGCTTTCTGTAATGAAAGTTTATCCTTCTGATGGCATGTTCCAAGACCTGAGGCAAAATGGCAATAACCTTGTCTTGTCTTCATTCCTGCAAAACATGGGCAGTTCGCTTTTCACCAACATTGGTGGAGTTGGCAACTATGCACATGGCGGCTACTTCCCATCAAACTCATCTGGAAGTTCTGGTGTAATGGGCTTTGGTGCTTTGCCAAATTACATGTACACTACCAATTACCTGAACACCATTCAGGGCATGGTAACTGGCGAACATGACTTCCAGTACATTAAACATGGTAATATTCTGGTAATAAGCGATAAAAACGTAGGCGTGAAAGCTGATGGCTACATTCTCATTGAATGCTTTCTTGAAGTAGATGAACAGCATCATCCGGTGTGGGATAGCATTTGGCTTAGGAATTACGCCGTAGCTTTATGTAAGAAGCAATGGGGCATGAACCTGATTAAATTTGGTAATACACAATTGGCAAATGGCACTACTATTAACGGCGAAGTGATACTTGCTGAAGGTAATAAAGAAATTGAACAGCTAGAAGAGGAGCTTAAAACGCTGTGGAGCCCGCCACTTGGAATAATGGTTGGCTAGTTTTCATTATTAGGATGCAAAAGACGCGTGAGAAGCCCTCTAAATGGCTTTCTAAGGCGGCAAAATGCTTACCCGCTATGTTACCCTTCGGATTTTACTCAAAATTAACAAATTCTAATATAAGCCCTCAAAACGCGATTTAGAGGGCATTGAAAAGCCCTCTAATATGAGGGCTTTATCGTATGAGATGGAACAGTTGTTAATTCTTCAAAATGGCGCAAAATTCGATGAATAAGTCTAGGGCAAAAGTCATAAGAATGGCGCGGTTGAACCATTTCTAATTTTGAGACGCTCAGTAATCAATCACGGTTAATGAAGCGCTTGAGGTTCTGCTTGACATTGAGCATTTCATCAATGAGGCGAGTGCGCACTTTCCATCGTGAGGCCATTATGTTAGCTTCTCCTGCAAAGTCATCACATTTCAATAGATAGCTTTGTGGCAACTCATACGCTTCAGACAATGTAGCGTTACAGTTAGCCAAAGCGTCAATCAAGTTCTGTTCACGAAGCTGGTCTCTAAATGACATTTCTGGGAGTATTGATTCGGATTCATCTGGCTTATCACTGCCAGTAAAAGAAAAGAAGAAAAAAACATAAGCCCCGATTACAGCAGCGCCAATGCTAATAGCAGCCTTCTTGTTCTCTTTAACCTTAGTAATAATGGCATTTTTGGCTTCAAGGATGAGTTCTTTGTTCATAATGGCAACCTCTCTTTTTGTTTATTAGATGGCGTTATTCTATAGTTCGCCCAGAACTTTGCCATTACGGCTAGGTAATATTATCAATAAAGCGAAAGCCCCGCAAACGTAGGCAAGGAGCAATCCTACATCAAACGGGGCTTTCTGTTGGCTGTGAAGAAAGGAGTTGAAAACTTCACAACACCTTGTTATTTAGAAAAATTTCATTGAGTTGTTCTTCACTCCAAGATGAAATGTCTTCATGAATGCGATAAGTGCAGTCTTCACGGTTCACTTCAACAATACTAGGAACCATTGTGCAACCAAGTACTTTAGCCAGCCTTTTGTTCTCTTCATCACAAGTATCCAGCTTCAGGATTTCTAAAGGAAAACTGTTGGTGTTGAAAGAATCCATAACTGGTGAGAACTTATCGCAATAAGGGCAGCCATGAGAACGGGTGAAATAAATGAGGTTTGGCAATGACATAATAAAAATCCTTCCTTTTTAAGTTAGTTAGCGACCTGTTTTGAGCTTAAATTTCTCGATGCCTCCGAGTTTAGAAACACCAGAAGACGCGCGGTATAAGGGTTCGCCTTTACGCAGCTTCGCCTTCCGGTACTCTTCTTCATCCCCGAAGATTTCCTTAGCTATTCTAGCCCATCCCTTTTCTTTATCCCATTGCACATGGTTAATGCCATAAGGGCGTGGATTGTTGTCATAGCCAATAATCTCAAACCAGCCTGTTTTGCCATCAGCGCCGTAAGCCATCATCTTGATTTCTGAAGTGAGAGGATTTACCATTTTCAAAACGTCATGGGAAACCCGGTAGAAGTCCCAGCCCTTACGTTGCCAACGTTTAATTTCAACAGCAACTTTTGGCGGTATCTGGTCTTCAAGTTGATACTTGGCGCTGGAAATGTATTCCAAGAAAAGCTCTTTAATCACATTACACCCTAACCTTGTCAATCATCTTATCGACGTAATTTGACAACCCCAAATTAACTTTGCTTGCATCACTTCCTTTTTTATCATTGCGATAAACGCGGTAGCCAATCAAAGTGGCAATTACAGCAAACCAAAGAAGTTTCAAAGTGCCAATCAAGAAGAATTTCATCCAGCGTTTTTGTTTAGCGCTGTAAACATCAACAGAGCAATCTTTATCAAAGCCAGAATAATCAACATAAATGGATTGAATCTCGTTACTTCCTTTATTAACTAGCTTAATAATGCCGCCAGAATGTTCAGTAATCTTGAATCCTTCTTTCAAAAAGACAGAAACCAAGTCTTGAACTTTCTGGGGAACATTCTGGTCTTTCAAAACAGTGCTGCCGCTTATAGCTTCAGCGTTCTTTGGGATAACAATAGATTCCTTCAAATCCGCTTTAGGGGGCTTTTTGCCTTTTACTTCGCCGCCAATAATCTTTTTAACAACAGGTGCATTATCTTTAAGCAGCTTATCAACTTCTACTTCTTCAAACAAGTCTTTAATCATTTCTACCGCCTTTAACTCAACAAAGCTACAGCAGCAGCCAAGCCTAAGCCAATAGCTGCTTTTTTGCCAACACCCAAGTCGCTAAAAGAAGTTCTGTTAGCAATTTCTTTCACTTTATTCATAATTCTGGCAATACTTTGACCGCCATCATTTTTAAGTTCAAAAGGAAAGTTGTGCTTGTAGTTGTATGGATAGTACATCAAGAGGAAATTGGCGTTGTATGCGAACAAATGCAAATTGCCTTTAATTTCACAGCCAAACAAGAAAGGTCTGGCAAGTGAAGGTCTATTCCGCAATGTGTTAATGCGCACATCATTGTTATCCGCAATTTGTCTAAGATTAGCAATGAGCTTTTTCAAAGCATCACCAGCAGGCAAGTTATAGTTATCAATAAGTTCTTGCCATTTAGGCGAAAGTGCATTCATGTAGCGAAAATGAATGTCTTGGGGCTTATCATGAATGTTGTAACGAATATCGCCATAGCGCTTCAATCCGTATTCTGGATTGTAAGCCTCGTAAAAGATTTCTTTAATCAACTTATTTGCCTCCGCCGATTCTGGTCAAGCCTTGACGGCTAACTTGTTGACGCGCAACTTCTTGGCTATATTGCTTAACAATCGTGTCTTTCTGAATCTTGTTAATGCGGTCAAGACGTTGAGAAAGGGCATTAGCATGAGCTTCTTGTTCGTCTTTATCCGCTTTATCGCGTTCTTGTTGCAGGCGCAGGCTTTCATCTCTAAGCATTGCTTCGGCGGCATCAACTTCTTTGATAATTTTGGAAGACAAATCAAATTTTTGGCTCAAACTATCCAAGTTGTTCATCCACAAACGTTTCTTAGTTTGCAGCTTAACAGTAATATCAGAGTAAATGTTAAGCATAGCATTGTAGGCTTCAGAAATGTAGTCAACAACCAAGAACCACAAACGAATCATATCGTTTTGATAGTTCAAAGCTCGTGCTGGAATCTTATAATCCCTACCCAAGAAAGCATTACTGTTCATTCTGACGCCGTTTACTTGTTGTAGAGTGATGGTATCAAGAATAGATAATCCGCCATTCTCATCAACTCTTACTTCGCAGCTTTGATGGTCAATAGTCAAGCGAACAATAACATCTCTACCAAAAGGATTTGGTGCTTTAATGTAAATGTTCTTCTTGCCATCAGCTTTATAAGACAAGTGAAGTTCTTTGGCCGAACATAAATCCTTAACAACGTCTTTGTAAGCGTCATAAACAACGTTTTGGGTTTCGGCGTTAATAGCCTGATTCCAAATCATTTTCCATCCGCCACGATTCTGAATCATGTTGCTACCCCATGCTTGAACAACCATGCCCACAACATAGCCAACAATCCCGCCAACCAAGCCAGCGCCAGTACCAACACCAGCAATAGCAGCCAGACCTGCAACACCGAATTTCTTGATGCCTTTAGCAACAATAATAGCAACTTTGGTGATTACGTTAGAGTTATACGCTTCATTTAATTCAATATTACCCGCGCAAGATTCAAGAACCAAATGATATGTTTTCTTTTCATCTTCATCCAAAGACAGATAAGCCTTTTCGGTATCCTGAACAGCTTCTAAAAGGGCTTTTTCTTCTTCAGTTAAATCATTTTCAGCAAGCCATTCTTTGTAGCCTTTACCGCCGCTTTCTTCTAAGCGCCATTGCTGCACTTGTCTGCCAATATTGGCTTCGGTTAATTCATCTTTGCCTTTTGCATTGCGCCATTCAGAGAACGAAGTAATGCCTTTAACAACGCTTTCAAGTACAGCGTTATCAAGTTTTTCTACAGCTTCGTTAATCTTGTCTGGCGCTTTGTCTTTATTCAGCCATTCTGTGAATGACTTTTGTTTGAGTTCAATCATTGTAGGAAATCCTTTCTATTCAAAAGTTTGGGATATTTAATTACTGAAACCAAATTATAGTAAATTATAGAATCTAATTTATTGTATATCTTACTATCTTGTAACTTCCCAAAATGAAGTTTATGGTAAACTACATCAAAAACATTAAGGAGTAAAACTTTGTACTTGGCGGAAATCACAGTTGTTAAACCATCTAACAGACAGCTTTATAAAGCCTGTGATGAACTGTGCTTTCTGTCTAAGAACTTGTATAACGCGGTGCTTTATATTCAGCGTCAAAATTATCAGGAAGGGAAGAGTTATATTAAAGAATGGGATATGAATAAACTTCTGCAAGAGCAGAAGAATCCTGATTATTATGCTCTTAACACGATGTCTAGCAACTATGTTGTTAAGCAAGTTGATGAAAACTTCAAATCTTTCTTTTCTAAATTAAAATCAAAGAAAGAAGGTAGACATAATCAGCAAGTCAATCCACCTTCTTACAAAGATAAGATTAAAGGTAGAAATGTTGCTACTTTTTATAAGCAACGTCTTTCCACAAAAACATACAAGAAAGAAGGGTTAATCCATCTTTCTAAAACTACCATCAAATTCAAAAGCAAGATTCCATTTGAACATATTCAAGAAGTTAAAGTAGTTCCAAAGAATGGATATTATGAGCTTCATGTTATTCATAAAGTAGAAGAAACGAAACAAATCGTTTCTAACAATGTTGCCGCAATAGACCTAGGTCTTAATAACTTAGCAACAATCGTAACTAATACTTCTTCTCCGATGATAGTCAACGGCAAACCGTTGAAATCTATCAATCATGATTGGAATAAGAGAAAAGCTAAACATCAATCTAAACTTCCTAAAAGAGCAAAAACATCTAAACAAATTAGAAACATAACTAATAAACGTAATAGAAGGGTCAATGATAACCTTCACAAAGCCAGTAGAGCTTTAGTTAATGAACTTAAACGGTTGTCTATTTCTAAAGTGATTATTGGTGCTAACAACGGTTGGAAGAAGAACATTAAGTTAGGTAAACGTAATAATCAAAACTTTGTTCAAATTCCATATAACAGATTTATTGAAATGATTACTTATAAATGTCAATTAACGGGCATTGAAGTAATTACAGGCGAAGAATCCTACACATCATTGTGTAGTTTCTTAGACAATGAATCTGTTGAGAAACATGATGTTTATAAAGGCAAGAGAGTTAAAAGAGGACTATTCAAATCCTTAAATGGAACTCTTATAAACGCCGATGTAAATGGTGCTTACAATATTATGAAAAAGCATCTAGGAATAACTGTAGAGCAGTTGGACTTAGTACAGGTGTTGAGTACGCCTAAAGTTTTGAAATTTTAGTTTACGAATTGAATTTCACATGAACTTTGAAATAAGTTTTATAGTTTTCTATGAATACTATGAGATTTATAACCCTATCAGGGCTATTTTGATAAAATTACTTTTAGTAACAAATTCAAAGGCTTCTAAAAGATGGCTGGCTTTAAAAGAACTGTAAAAGACATGAACCCAGATTGGTTCATTACATTTGATGGCGATACCTTCATCCTGCAACCGCCAATGTTCACTTCAAACATTATCATTGATGAAATGGGCAATACAGCAGGGCTAATGCACGATGAATCCAATGATTTCAAAGGCTACGCAGCAGGAACGCGCAGTCATTGTGAATTAGAACAAACAGACCAGTATTCTTGTCGTTGGGGCTATAACTTATGTAACCCTGACGCAATTAGAATGGGTGTTTCTAAAGCGCCCTGTTCTTACATCGAAGTTCCTTTACCAGATATTTCAGGCTTTATTAGAAGCGATGAGCTTACACTAATATGGCTCATGAAGAAAGACAGACTGCCAAAGAACCAAGATGTGTTCATTGATAGAGGCGGCGCTTATCAACCTCTAGAAGAAACCATCATCAGAGTAGGCAACCTGTTTGAAATCGGTGGTAGTTATTCTTACAACTATTCAGCAGGCAAAATCCGCTTCTTTTATGATGAACTGGATACGCCATTAGGTGAAGTACCACTAAGTTCTTCAGCTTTAGAATGCCAGCCTGTAGAAACCAGAGGTAGGGCTTCTTTTTGTGTAGTCAGAATGAAAGGCTATCAGTTTGAGTTCTGGGTTGATGGGCATCTTATTCTTGAGAAATCAATGGCGGATTTCCGTGGCTTTGATTCCATTGAACACACCGTAGCCCGTTACGCACAAAAACCTATTAGGGGAACGTCTTATCCAGAAATGACAACCTTTATTGGCGGGCGTCCTACAAACTGGATTCGGAACTCATCACCGCGTTATCAAGCTATTACACTTTGCGAATTAGACCAGATTTCATTGTACCATAAATGGATAAGTGATGATGAAATCATGGAACTCTACCGCCGCGTATGGCATAGAGACACGATGTTTGCCATTGAAAGCCCCGGATATTATTTGCCTTTTAATACAACTCAACAGAACCTGAGAGATGCTACTTCAATAGAAGCTAAGATTTCCAGACAGCTTCTAAACCCAAAAATTCTTGGCATCTATCAGGAAACCAAATGCGAAGAAGAAGGCATGTTTTATACAGAAAAAGCTATCAGATTCCCTACTGGTGGATTGAGAATGCCAACTCACAATAATTATAATTCTGCATGGTCTTCTATTGTCAACTGGGAACAAGACTTCACTTGGGAACTTTGTTATAAAGGCTTTGCTTCAAAGAGAATATCTATTTTTGAATCTTTCCAAATTGATGCTACACAAAAAGTAAGGCTCTTCGCAAACTCTCACGAAAACATGTATAGGCAAGATTGGGTTGAGTTCCAGTTTGGCAACATTACTAAGAGATTCCATAAAGAGCTAACAGATAACAGATGGCACAAGATTGTTATCAGAAGAAAACTCAATAAGCTGGATTTCATCATTGATGAAGAATGGCTACTAACTGAAGAACCAATCAATTTCCATTTTGATGACTTCATCGCCACTTTAATGCTTACTTCCCAAGAACCAAACACCAGTAATGAAGGTACACTTTCAGAGCTTCTGGTTTATAACCAAGCGCTGACTAACATCGTTCTTAAAGCCCATATGAAGTATGACAAATTATACAGAATCAATGGCACGATTGTTAAAGCAGGTCAGCCCTTTGAAGCCATTATTAGAGCATACTCATGGCGTACTGGAAACTTGTTGAAAGAAGTTAAGAGTAATAAAGATACAGGTAATTTCCTCATTCCTTTAACCTCTAATGAACTTGTTTATCTGGTTTGTGTTGCTGCTGATGACAGAGAAATGACACGTTTAAGAGCAGTTGGGGCAATCAATCCTGATGTGGATAACGTAAACATTGTTGTTCCGTGATATAATCGCCACATTCAAAAGAATTTCAAAGACTTACACAGAATTTATGGATAATAAAGACCAGAAAAAGCCCCGTTACAAAAGACTGGAAAAGACTGAAAAGGGCAAGAGAGACTACATTGATAAAGATGAGTTCTATCAAGCCCTTGTAAAGCACAAACAAGTAACTGAAGAAAGAGAACAAAAGGGCTTGCCAAGGATTCCTATATCGGATGAAATTGGCATGTTCATTATGAAGTTAGTAGATAGGATTCTGAAATCCGGCAGATTCAATGGTTATACAGACTTGTGGAAAGATGAAATGCGAACAGAAGCCCATTTATCCGCAGTCAAATCCATTGATAAATTTGACACAGAGAAGTTCAAGAATCCTTTTGCTTACTTCACCACAGTCATTTATTACACCTTCTATAACACCATTAAAGAACTGAAGAAAGCCCACAATACAGCCATTGTCTACAACACCGAAGAACACAATGATTACACGCCTATTGGTGCTGATGGCTTTGAATACTACGTTTCAGAAATGATTCATGATTCATTAGCTAATCATGGCATTGGCTACGAGGCTGGTTATGCTTACAAGGAGCCACAGGAATGAGTGATAACTATATCAATTACGCCCAGAATCAAACAGGGCGTTTTTCATACGGGCAGCTTGTCTGGTTTACAGGCGTTGTTGTGGATATAAATGACCCGTTAATGTCTGGCAGGGTTAAAGTTGAAATCGACGGTTACTACACCGGAATTGACAAAAAAGCGCTTATGTGGGCAATGCCCCAAATGCCAATAACCAACGCTTCTGCTGGTGTTGGCGCTTCCCCTACAGGCATTGATATTGGAACGCGAGTAATGGGTTACTTTGCTGATGGTGAATTAGCGCAGAACCCTGTTTACATGGGCGTTTATTATTCAAAACCGCTTTCAAATGTTCCAAATTCTAAAATTGGCAAGCAGGAATATGACACGCATGGCAACGCCCAAGAAAAAGACAAACTGCCAGCTAAAACTCGTTATAAGGGCAAAAGACCAAAAGGCGGTTCTGATTTTGAAGAGCCAAAAACCAGATTCAATGCTAAGTATCCTGATAACCATACGTTAATGACAAAGAACGGGCATTACCGGGAAATTGATGATTCCAAAGGTAATGAACGTTTACGTTATCGCCATCCTTCTAATACAGAATATGAAATTGATAATCGGGGCACTATTGTCATTCATGGTGTAAAAGATTCATGGCATATGGTTGATGGCGACATTTACATCAACACCAATAAAGACATGTGGATAAGCGTTAAAGGCTCTCATTACATGCGGGTGCTTGGTAACTCAACCCAAGAAATTGATGGCAATCTTGACCTTCACGTTAAGGGTAATATGGATGTTAAAGTAGATGGCTCTTTTACACAAACGGTTGGCGGCAGCCATACTTCAACAACTGGCGGAACAGAAACCAGAAAAGCTGCTATAATCAACCTGAACTAGACAAATCTCCTGTGGTTACGAAAGAAAGAAAGAAAGCCGCCCGTTAAAAGGCGGCTTTCTTTTACTTCAAACGCCAATGAGACGATACAGTAATCAATTTTGCAAAATGGCTCAAAATCAGGCGAATAAGTCCTAGAGCAAATGTCATAAGAAAGGCTTGGTTGAGCCATTCTTCATTTTGAGACGAATCAGTAGTTCACCAAGCAAATGGCGGCTTTTCAATAACATCAATATTACCAAACCCATTTAAGAACAAGCCTTCACCGTTACTGTAGCCATCTGTGCCGGAAACATGAAGAATACCAAAAGGAATATTGTCATCTGGCATTAGCCCTCTTCTTACGGTGTTATCAGAAACCTGTTTAAGTTCCCTGAAGTAATCCGTTTTTGTAAGCCATGCAAAATTTACCAAAGTCATGACACAATCATCAGTCTTGCCATTATCAGCCTGATAGCTGGTTTTCTGTTTGGTGAATGAGAACAGCTCTGTAATCGTACCAGCATCATTCAAGATAAAAGAATTGGATTCAATAAGGGCTTTTAGAATAGCACAGCCTGTGCTTTTTGTTCTGGGAGTTTGCCTCAAACCAATGCTGAATTTCGTATAGCCTTCTTTAACATCATCATTCCTGACGTTTGAAGTAAGCATATACTCATAATCCATATCGTAATAAAGGGCGTTACAAACAATCCTGCCAATGGAATTGTTCTCAATAATGACGTAAGCATTGTTGTACTTGGTTGCTATGGCGTAAACCACTTCAGCCAAGTTCTCTGGCAGGATATGATTATCCCTATAAACAGCAACTTGTTCGTAAACATCGCCACTTATATCAACAACTGTTGCTACAGAATAGTCTTGGGAAAGCCCTTCAGAAACATCAACACTTACAACGTACTTTCTGTTCTCTTCAGCTTCTTTGTAAACTGACAGATTATTAAAGTTTCTTAATGGTTGTAGCCATAACATACTCTTCAATTTTTCGCCATTAACCAATGTGGCGGAAGAACCCAAGAAATGACACAAGTATTCCTGATTAAATTCTTGGTCGGTCATTGCTTTTTTCTGGGTTTCAAGCCATTCTTCATCTCTGTCAGGACGGGAATACCACGGTGCGAAGAATGGCACAAAGCCATTAACGCCTTGTTCGGCTTCCGTATAGAGTTTCCAAAAGTAATTCATTCCTTTTGGTGTTGAGGTAATAATCATTTGTGAAGTTTTGCCTGAAGAAAGTGTAGGGAATGACCTACCAAAGAACTCAGGGAAGTTGTCAATATGTGCGGCTTCGTCAATGTAAACGCAGTTACAGGATTTACCGATAATGGCATCAACTGTACAAGGCGCTGCAAAAACTTTAGTGCCATTACCGCCAAGTGAAAGCACAACACTTTTCATGTTCCAAACAACAACACCGGGCTTCATATACCACGGCAATGCCATAAAGGCAACCTTGAATCTATCCAAGACTTCTTTAGCGCCAGTTTCCTTGTGCGCCAATATTGCTGTTGTGTAGTCGGGTGTAAAGATACTTTTCCAAAGAATGTATGCCATTGAACATGCTGATTTGCCCATTTGGCGGGGCAACATGGCGATGTTAAATCTGTTCTTCTTAAAGTTCAGTATTAACTCTTCTTGGAAAGGGAAGAGCTCAAACATTTGCTGCCCTTTATCCAGAGTGTTAATGACGACATAATTCTTCACAAAGTAAAGGAAATCATTCTGACATTTTCTGATTTCATTTACTTGTTCTTCAGTAAGGGGCAATTCTACGCCAGCAGCCTTTAATGCTGGAATGCTGTTGTAGCAATTATCTTGTTTCATTGCCTCAATTTCAGGCGTGTCTGGTACTGGAAATTTAATCATTTGAAAATCAATAAGTTACAGTTATTAACTATATTGTCTTCTTCACTAAATAACAGCAAACTTTTATTGCAATAAAGGAACTTTATTAACATGACACAAAAACTTGATGTAACTGCTTACATGAAATCTGCTCATTGGCTCAGACAGTATGAAATCGAAGCCAAGAAAGACGGCATTCATAACAAGAAAACTGGCGAACTTCTGGTTTCTTTCCCTTTTGAAATTGACCCGGCTACTGCTGTATTGCCATCTGCTCCTTCTTCTGAAGGCAAGGCTGGTGGTAAAGCTGGTAAGGAAGCTGGTAAATCTGAAGGGGAATCTGGCAAGGAAGAACAAGGCGGCAAGCCCAAACCGCCGAAAGCTGGAAGCGAAGGTGCTGAAGGTAGAGGAAGCGAAGAATTGCCACAGCCACCTTCTCCGCCACAGCCCCAACAGCCGCCGCGTTCTGGTGAAGAAGCATCTTCTCCGTAAGAAAATCCAAGAACTTTTCATTCAATAAACCTAAAGGCATTTCTAAATGACTATTACTGAACATCTTAAAAAACTGATGCGGGAAGTAGGTTCTAATATTAAGGGTATCAAAGATGCCTTTAAATCCGCTTCAGAAAAAATTACTACGCTGGAAACCAAAGTTACTAAACTTGAAGCTGCTGGCGGAAAATCTGAAATCTTGAAATTCGTCATGCAGGATGAACGGTTGCCAACTTCTATGAAAAAGGGTAGAGGTTATATGCGTTTAATTGTCGACAAAAATGTAGCCGTCGTGCAAGTCAAAGCTACTCCCTCTGCTACTGGTCGCCTTAGTGAATCATCAGGTCTTGGCTTTCCTAACAACTTCAGGATTGCCTTTGAAAAACTTGGCTTTGCTAGTATTACCGCATCGGCAAGTTTTAATGGCAATCCTTTTTTCGCAGCGATTCATATAGACAATAAAGGTTATATCAACGCCCACAGCGACAAGGTATTCATAAATGTTCCTTTAACTGGTTCTGCTACATTTTTCATAACCGAAGAAACTATGAAAACGTTGCCCGCGTTCAGTGGCTTCACTCAAGTTCAGGAGTTTTAATAATGTTTGTTACAAGAGAACACTTACAGCAAATCATGCCTTTAGCGGGCAAGAGAATTGACACTTTCCTGCCTTATATAAACGAAGCTATTGTTTCATTCGGTATGAACATTACGGCGTTCCGTATGTTCATTGCGCAGCTTGCCGTTGAATCCGGTGAGTTCAAATACACCAAAGAACTGGCTTCTGGTGCAGCGTATGACACTGGGCGTTTAGCTAGAGCTTTAGGCAACACGCCAGAAGCAGATGGTGATGGACAGTTTTATAAAGGACGCGGCTTAATTCAAATTACCGGGCATGATAACTATGAAGCCTGTGGTAAAGCTCTTGGACTTGACCTTGTAAGACATCCAGAACTGCTTGAACAGCCTGAATGGGCAGTTAAATCAGCTTTCTGGTATTACGCTTCAAGACATCTTGAAAAGTACACTTATGAGCCAACGCTTGATAACTTCAAAGCCATGACAAAAGCCATCAATGGTGGCTACAATGGGCTTCAAGAACGTATTAAGTATTGGGAACGAGCCAAGAAAGTTCAGTTTACTGATGGTGGCACCGAAGAATAATTTGCCACTCAAAAAGAAAGCCGCCTAAACAAGGGCGGCTTATTTATATGTGCTTTTCTCAGCGTTCTCTTTTCATTATCAGCGTCGTTGTAACCGTTTCATCCAAAGCAATAATTTCAAAAGTAATATTGATTTCAAGGCTTTGTCCTGAATCTTTAACCTTACAATCTACTTTCTCAAGTTTTATTCTTGGTTCATAAGTTTGCAGGATTTCAGTAATTTGATTCTGGAAAGCTGAAACATGAATAGCGCCCATTGTTTCAAATAGCTGATTCTCAACACCGCAGTTTATTTCTGGATGAAAGGGAACACTCCATTTATTCATCAGAACCAAACGCTTTACAGATTGAACAACAGCTTTCCTGCCCTTCACATGCTTAACATCTCCAGTTAAAGGATGAATACTAAAAGACATATCCAAATCGCTATAGCGTTCATCAATCTTTAACTCACGGCTAAGACCTTTATCAAGAACTCCCATTAGCGAAGTCCCTGCGCTTTACGGAAACGCCGTGCTTTATTACGCTTTCTAGCGATTCTCTTGAAGTAAGACCCGCCTTTAGCTTTTTTGGTTCTTACAGCTTTCTTAATAGCCATTCTACGGCGGTTTCTTTCTGTGCCACCAATAGGCTGACAGGATTTACCATTCCACTTATAGCCTTTTTGGCATTTGTACTTGATAATGCGCTTACCCTTTGAATTTATTCTAATTTTTCGTATTACTTCAACAAGTTCTTTATCATCGGTAAGCAGAGAATCGTCATAACTCATTGATTCATCATGACTTTTCATAATCGTAGCGCCAAGAATAGATTCTTCGGGCTTCGGATAGAGGTAAATGGCATAGGCACCAATAATGCCATCTAATTCATCTTCATCATAAGCTGGCGTTTCTGGGTCTTCAGTGTCGTAGTCTTCTTCATCTTGTGTAATACTGGGCAAATCGCCATCAACCAAGAAGTCTTCTTCAATGGTTTGAATGTCTGGATTCTCGCTAGCATCATTGAGAATCATGTTTCTGATACTTTTATTGGCTGTAATTAAAGCTACAGCACCATTTTCAGGGTCATAAATGACTTCAACTTCTTCAGGATTGTTGTCCTGATAGGTGAAGTAATGTTCCAGATAGTTAATATACGAATCTTCATCAAGCCTTTTCTTGGGCTTCTTGGTAATGGGCTTGTCAACACCAGCTACCTGCGAAGTAACGTTTATGTCTTCTTTCATTGTTCTACCTCAAAAAATTTATAAGAAAAATTTACCGTGCAATTCAATACTGAGTTTTGCATGGTGTAGGAAAGCTCAAGGGGTGATACTGACAATGGATAAACTTCTTTATAACGAACCCTATAACGAACATTGTTTTCGTTATCCAGAATAGAAACCCAAATGTTGGCAATAATGTCATCGTAATAAGAGACCACGTTGCTATCTGAATTGATAGCTAAAGCAACCCAGTTTTCAAAGAATCTACGTGCTTCCATATCACCATCACAATAGAACATGCACATTAAAGGGTCAAAACTTACCGTATAAGGCGCTTTATAAATGGTTCCCCTTTGCTTTTGTTCATAAGTCATAATGGATTTCTGTGGCATGGAAACGGTGTGGCAAAGTACACCAACTTTCTTGGTATCCATATTGAAATTAGTGCCAGAATTAGCATTGTTATTAGCGTTTCTTTCTGCGTTAGCCAGAGCTTTAGGCTTTTCAAATTCAATGATATAACGTGAAGGCTTCAGCATTCCTGAATCATTAACCGTATTCAGGAAGAAAAGCTGTGAAGATAAAGATTTGTAAGGGCTATTACCATTACCAGATGGCATTTTGCCCCTAATGGCGTTCATTTGGTTTCTAGCGCTTTTCTGTTCGTTTGTAGTAGCGCCATCTTTCTCTGCTTCCCTATCCGTAATGACGCTATTGTTTTGTGCGGGCGGAACGTAGCGAGGAATAACGCTGCCAGTTGTTGTATCCCGCCAAACCCCGCCTTCAATAGTGGATTCGCCTCTACGAATTTCATCAAGCCCTTCAACTCTTTCAATGCCTCTAAGAACATTAGAAATTGAGCCATAAGCAGCATCATCAGGTAAGACAATACCATTTAGATTAGTGCCCTTTCTAGGGTCAATATTGGGCAGTTGATTTTCTGGAGGAACGTGATTATCAGGGTTTGCCATCACAGCGTCTTTAGGGGTTTCATTAGCCATATACAACAAAGTAAGCGCTTTAACATTGAAATTATTTTGAATGAAATATAATGAGTTGCAACTCATTGATTTTACGAATAACTATGGCTTTTCAAGACCTGCAAACGCTTTCATTAAAGCACCTGAAACAACAAGAAGAGCGGGAATACAAGAATAATCCTGCTGTTTATACCGTTAAAGACCCAAGAGATGGCTCATCTGTTTATGCAATAAGAGAAGACCAGCCTTCTGAACTATCCGCTTACGCCATTTCTATGATTGAGCGCTATTCTGTTCCCAAAGAAGAAATGCAGCTTATCAATGCTTATAGGGATTTGGCTAAGACTTCTGATGTGGATGAAGCTATCAGGGAAATTGTAAATGAATGCTTCTCATCAGATGGCAGAGACATGGCGTTTAAGCCCATGTTCAAGCCCGAAGCTCAGCTTTCTCTTAAGACACAAAAGAAAATTGAAGAAACATTTGAATATGTTTATCACTATCTTTTGGACTTTGATAAGAATGGGCAAGCCATCTTCCGGCAATGGTATGTTGATGGTAGGCTGATTTATCACATTGCGGTTGATAAATCTGAAAAGACTATCAAGCATATTCAACTTATTGACCCTCGCTTCATTAAGAGAATTAAAGAAGTTGTTATTAACAAAGATACTGGGCTACAGGATAAAGAACGTTCAAAGACTTACTACGTTTATTTGCCAGAGAGCTATGTTAATGACGCTACTACAGTTAATAAGTTCTGGAATGAAAACTCTTTTAATTACAATGCTTTCAGTTATCAAGAACAGCAGACTTACATAAAATTTGAAGATAATTCAATAGCTTACAGCGATTCTGGGCTAATTGACCAAGAAGCAAACGTTATTCTTTCCAACCTGCATAAAGTGCTTATTCCATACAACAATATGAAGATGATGGAAGAAGCCATGATTATCTACAGGATTGTTAGAGCGCCAGAACGCCGTTACATTTACATTGATGTTGGCGGAATGGGCAATGCAGCAGCACAACAGCATTTGAATTACGTTAAGAACACGTTTAACAACAAAACTGTTTTTGATTCTTCTTCAAAGGGCTACATTAACCGTAAGGCAATTCACTCAATGGTAGAGGATTATTACTTAGCCAGAAGAGACGGGCAGAAGGGCACGGAAATCCAAACAGCGCCGGGCGCAGAAAACTTAGGCGTTACCAAAGACATTGAATACCTGAGAGACAAGTTCTACAGAGCCTTAAATGTACCCATTGGGCGTTTAGACGCCGAAATGCAGAACTCAACATTGCTTTTGGGCAGGGTTTCTGAAATGCAAAGAGACGAATATCGTTTCCGCCGTTTCATTGACACGCTTAGAAGCCAGTTCATTCCTGTTGTTGAAAAACTGCTTAAAACCGAACTTCTTTTGAAGAATATAATCACCAATGAAGACTGGGAAAACATTATTCAGAATGATTTGTTCTGGGAATACACAGAAGACAATTCATTTGTTGAAATCAAAAAACAAGAGAAACTTAGAACACAACTGGAACTCATTCAAGTAGCCGACCCTTACATTGGCAAATACTTCACTCATTCCGACATTATGAAGAATGTCATGAACTATACTGATAATGAAGTTAAAGAGTTCTATGACCGATTGAAGACAGAGAAGAAAAAACATCCTGAGTTCTACCCGCCAGAAGAAATGAATGGCTTTGATGGTAACGGAAGAGAAGAAGCTAGTGCCGATTGGAAAGATTCACAAGATTACATTGGCGGTGGCAATAGTTCAAGCAAAGATGATAGTGGCGTTGAGACAAGAAGGGAAACAACTTCATTCTCTTTCAAAAGCCAATGACATTATCCCCCCAAAAAAGGACGGATTCCTCTAAAGATAATGGTTTTACGGCGTAGGTGATAAGGAACTAAGTGTAATGATTAAAATTTAGTAACTTGCGTTTCATTTCTGATACCCTATAATAAGTTTCAAATCTAATTTTACAGGAATATTAAAAGTGTTAAAATCCTTAAAGGTTCGCCTTTATCCTTCACAAGAACAAGAATTTTTGATGCACAAGACGGCAGGATGCTGCCGTCTTGTGTACAATCATTTTCTTGCGCTTGCGAAAAAGAACAAGGATTTCAACTACAATGAATATTCAAAGAAATTAACGATGTTGAAGAAAGATGCGAATTATTTCTTCCTGAAGGAAGTTCCTTCTCAACCGCTTCAACAGTCATTACGTCATTTGGACGATTCGTTTAAGAGATTCTTTAAGAAGCAAACAAATTTTCCTGTTTTAAGAAGAAATTTGTAAATGATAGATTTACTTACCCGGAAGGAGTTAAGCTAAATCCTTCTTTTACAAAGATTTTCTTACCGAAGATAGGAAACATGAAGTTTAAGACTTCTAAGAAGTACCTTAAACTCTTGAAAACACATGAATTTAGAACTTGTACTGTTACATTAGCAGCAGGAAAATGGTACATCTCAATCCTCATTGATGATAATACAGTACCTCAACCTGCTGTAAAGATTAACAAAACTGTTGGAATTGATTTAGGAATAAAGAAATATCTTGTTATGTCAACAGGACGAACAATTTCAGCCCCTAATATTATTAACAAACTCAAAGAGATAGACCGTTTGAAGTCGTATCTGTGCAAGAAGGTTAAAGGAAGCAATGCTTCCAAGAAACTTCAACTCAAGATACAGCGCAAACAGAAGTACCTCAATGACTTAAAAACCGATTTCCTAAACAAACTAGTTGATTATCTAATCAAAAACCACGATTGTGTAATCCTAGAGGATTTGAATATTCGTAAGATGATTAAGCATAAAGGTGATTGGAAGTCAACTTTCAACCGCTTAATGACTATGATTCCTATGTATGCTTTCCGCAGAAAGCTACAATATAAGGCTATGCTCGCAGGGAAATACTGCGTTGCAGTAAATCCTGCATATACTAGCCGTACTTGTAGTTCTTGTGAGCACGTAGATAAGATGAATAGAAAATCACAATCAGAATTTGAGTGTACTCGCTGCGGATTTTCCGCTAACGCGGATTTGAACGCAGCTTTTAACATTCATAATTTAGGGCTAAACGCCCTAATCGCGGCAGGGCATGCCGTTAAAAGCGCCCAAATAACCGCTTCTGAGCTTGTAAAGGCGAACCTTTCGGCTGTATCGCCGAGTTCCTTTGGCTTTAGTGCTTAAGGAATCCCACTTTTTAGGGTGGGGAAGATGTCAACCGCCAATCATCACGTTACCGCTACCAGTAATAATGGTTTGCGGGCATGAACATTGGCTACCAACTCTTGCAGCAGGTTTACCGTTTATAAAAACCGTAGTGCTACATCCGGGGTTAATAATCACACTGCCATGACTACTGGTTAAAGGGCAAGCATGTTCTTTGACCTTATCGCCTTCTCTTGCAGCTTCTTTGCCATTGATTTTCACATTGCTACTGCCATTCATGATTGGCGTTGGTGGAAAGCAACTATGACCTGAAGCCAAATCTGTTTTTCTTGCGGCTGGTGCGCCCATAAATCATCCTATAAATAGTTGAAATTTCATCAGATTTATTATAGCGCCATGCCCAGAGCTGTAAATCCAACCGACAAGAACAAGAATAGAGACTTGTTCAAGCCAATGCAGGCATCACATGTTTCCCGTTACTTCGACCATCAGTACAATCAGAACGAACAAAACACCGTGCAAACCTTACAGGATGAAGCGATTGTTATATCGGGCTATACGGTTACTTACGTCTTCAAAACAGAGTATGAAATTGATGAAATTCTGCAAGAATACGATTACTCAAAATTTGCTGAAGCCTTTGATATTGCGGTTACATTCCCTTCAAACATTATGGATTGGGACAATAACAATGCTTTAATGTCAAAATTCGGTTGGACGGCTACCCCGCAAGGCGAATTTATCATCAGCCAAAAAGCATGGGCGCAGATAATGGCTGAAAGAGAACAAAAAGGGCTTTACACTTTCTTCAAGCCAAGAGAAGGCGATTTAATTATTGTTCATGCTGGGCAACGCTACGATGGCAAGAAGCCAAATCCCTACAACGCTGAAGATGGCGAATATAAACAGCAAAGATTCATTTTCCAAATTACCTACACCGATGCTGGCTTGAATAATTTCCAATGGGGCAAAGATTACGTTTACAGAGTCTCTGCTTCATCTTACAAGTATCAGGAAAATGAAGACTTCACAGAACTTGAAGATGAAAATGGCTTGCCTTTCTTTGATACAGAACAAGATTTCAACTATCCTGAAGACCAATCTGATGCCTTCTCTAATAATGAGAAGAAAATTAGGGACTTTGAAGAAAACAATCCTTTCAATGGCTACTAACCGTAATGAAAGAAGAAGAATTAAAAAGAATGCTCTTGCCCTTTCATTATGGCTACAGAATGAACCATCCTTTGGCTGAAGTTATCTATGAGTTCGATGAAGACTTCAAACTCTTCACAACGGTTAAGAGGATGCTTTCCAAGAAGACAAAGAACAGCGGGCTATTACTTAATAATGTTGTTCTTTTACATAACGCATTTGGCAAAGGACTGTTAAAAGCTATTCCTTTTGTTTTTGTAGATGAAAGTCAAAGACTTAAAATGAATGCCATCCTAACAATCCTTAACTATTCTGAACAAAACTTACCTTATGACGAAAACTTTTACTATGAGCTCACCGGGAGGATGAACTAAATGATTATGAATTATCTAAATCTGGCTTGGAAGTACAGGAAATTCGTGTTGTTTGCCATTGTGGCAGCAGCTTTTCTTTACTTAACCTATCAGCTAAAAGCACAGAAAGCTGAATACTTACAGCAAACAGCTTTACTCAAAGACACCATTTCAGATATGCGGGAAGCCAACGCTGAAGCCTTCAGACAGCAGCAAGAATACATTGCTACTGTTTACAAACAAACATCAGCCCTTAATAAATCCATTATCAAAAACTTACAGGAGAAAAACAATGAAATTGAAGACTGGAACAATGACGCAAAAACCCTTATTGATGACCCTGATGCTATTGCTAGCGTTATCGCTTCAAAGCTGCGCCAAGAACTCAAAGGAGACATTTATAACAGCACCGCCAAAGCCCTTAATGATTCCAGAACTTCCATCAGAGATACGTCAAGGCTACTCACCGAGAAGTTTTCAAGAGAGGTTTCTGCAAATCTTTTCCAACTCATTACAGATGCCGAAAAATCCAGAGTAGCATTGGGACAATGTATTGCATGGGCTGATGGTGTTAAAGCCATTGTAGAAAAAGAGCAGAAAAGCCCTGCTCCGATGCCTGTTAAGAAAGGGAAGAAATGATATGTTCAACTGGCTCAAAAATCAAAAAGAATCTCTTAATCCCTTATCCAACACACAACAAGGCTCATTGCCGCCACCTAACTTTGAAGAAGTAGCAAAAGGGCAATGGGTTGTGATGAATGGCAAGACAGCAGCTTCAGACAAAACTACTTCACTCTTTGCTGAACTGGTTACATTAGAAGACCTGAAAGTGTACAAGACAAAATCAGGCTCATGGAATCCCAATAATGGCAATCAGGTAGTGAAGGAAGAAACTTGCCTCATTAAAATTACCAACAACATTCAGCTTAACAAGCTCAGACAAATTGGTGTGAAGTACGGGCAGAATTATCTGGTTTACATTAAACATGGCATTCCAGAATTAACACCCTGTATCATGGGCAAGAAATCAACTAAACTGAAGAAAATTCAGAAGATTACCGAGAACATTACTACGCTTAAGAAACATCAATTTTGGGTTTATCTTAAAAACGGGGTAGGCGGCGTGTTAAAGTAGTGCCACATTTCAAAAAGGGCTATCAGAAAATGCCACGTAAAACTACTTCTTCTAAAAAGCCAGCTATTCCAAGTTGGCTTTATCATTCCTTGCCTTTAACAGAAGAACAAATCAAAGAGTTTCCTGAACAGTATGAAGCCTTTGTTTATCTAATGACGCATATTCCTACAGGAAAAATGTACATTGGTAAGAAGGGCTTTCATTCCAAGAGAACTGTTAAGGATAAAAAGAGAAAACAAACTGTTGTTTCAAACTGGCTTTCTTACTTCTCTTCATCCGATGACATTAAAGAATTAACCAGAACGGCTGAAGATAAACTGAACTGGAAAAGAGAAATCATTTATCTTTGCAAAGAGCAAAAGTATGCCAATTATCTTGAGGTTAAACTTCAGTTTCAAATGGGCTGCTTAGAAGACAGGGAAAAATGGTTCAACTCAAACATCAACGGGCTTTGGTATTCATCATGGCTCAAAGACATCAAAGAAGGAGTTGCAGATTATGATTAGTGCCGCATATTACGAAAGAAGAAACCTTCCCAAGAACGTCTTTCCTTTTCATGATATTGAGAAGGCTTATGCTGGATTACTAACTGAGATTGGCGGCACACCGGAATCGCCTATCATGAAAGAAGTTAGCAAGGAAGAAACAGGTTATGCGCGGGTAGAAATTCCGTTTAACAACTTCTTCATTTGGGATGAGGAAGTTAGCAAATGGATTTCGTCTGAAGTAATTGAATTTCCAAAGCCAAAGAAAGATTGGGGCTTGATTACAGGACTTGCCTTCTTCATGAATAATGAAGGCGATGATTTCTACATAGCGGATGTTTTCCAGAATAGACGTTACGTGGCTGCCAATTCGCATAGACCGTATATAAAGAAAAGTTGGTTAAGGATTTTTAAAGCTAATTAAACGCGCATATAAAGAAAGCCGCCATATTTCAGGCGGCTTTTCTTATGGGCTATCTTTAACTTACCACGGCAGGTTAGTGATAGCGAATTTACGGTAGAAAATGTTCTTGCCTTTTTCCAGAGAAGTGAACGGGTTAGCGGCAATGGCAGCGCGTTGTTGGAAACCAATTGCGTTGCGGAAGCGGTCGTTACTTGCATCCAGACCAGAGTGCATGGTAAGCGGTACATACGGAGCGTAAATGATACCAGCGTCAAATTCATTAGTACCTTTGTAACCAATGACAACACCATCGCCATTCAAGAACGGGTCAACAAACACTTTCAATTGACCTGCCATACCGACATAAGTAGAAGATTGCAGGTTGATGTCAATGCTTTGTGCGTAGTTGGTATCGTTTTTCAGAATACCAGCCAGTTGCAGGGCGTTAGCAACACTCATGGTGGTGATAATGAAAGTGCCAGCGCCACGGCGGGTTTCCATGTAGAGTTTGGCGGCTTCAGAACGAATGTATGCCCACAGACCCAGGGCTTTTTCACCAGCCCAACGACCATCAGTACCAGTTGCGTAGTCAAAAGTACCAGCAGTTGCTTGGTTTTGTGCGCCAATGTGTGCAGCGTGCAGAATGGTACGAACGATTTCTTGGTTTTGTTCCAGAACGATTTCTTGAGCCAGAATGTTAGACAGTTCAGCACGAGCGCTCAGGTTATGAACAGCTTGCATGTCTTTTTCAAGTTCAAATGAGTAATCAGCACGCAATTGACGAGTTTTGGCTTCAAGAGCAATCTTGTCAATGGTAATACCCATATTTTTCCATGCAGCAGTTTCACCATCCGGGGTGTTCATTCCATGACCAGTTTTAGCCATCAGGTCAACGTCAAGGAAAGGATTATCGCTGCGGTCATCAGTACCAGTACCAGAATGCGCGCTATCAACTTCCTTGAAGAGGGCTTCTTTAGAAGTAGCGTTAAATTGCGGAGAAGCAGCATTCGGATAAAGTGCACGAATTGCAAAGCCCAGACCAGTAGGCATATTCATCGGCTGAACACCACAAACATCATAAGCAATCAGTTGCGGGGTCATGCGGCGAACCATACTAATCAGAACCGGGTCATAGCCTTTGATTTGCGTGGTTACGTTTACGTCTTCTGTCAGCGCTTTGGCTTGGTTTTCCAGCAGTTGCAGGGTGGTATTGAATTTGCTAACACTTACGGATTCTTGCAGTTTCTTGATTTCAAGAATATCGCCTTCGCCATTAGGGTTAGACCATTTTTCTGCCAATGCGCGCAGATTCTTGGCGCTTTCAGCTTGAGCAGATTCAAAAAGTTGTTGTGCAGTTTGCATTAAATTTTAGTCCTTACGTAAAGAATTGAAATAATTAACGTTATTTAGAAACATTTGAAATTAAAAGAAACTTCCGCGATTGAAAAGAGATTTGAGGCTTTCATCAACCTTCTTGTCTTCTTTATCGTCAGCTTTGTCTTCAGAATCCTTGTTTTCATCGTCTTTATCTACAGAAGCGTCTTTATCGTCATCATCTTCTTTAACCAGTTTCTTTTCCATGATGACAAGGTCAAGCATTTTCTTGAATTGGTCGGAAGTGTAGGATTCGTCGATTTGTTCCATGATGTCAACAACAGAATCGCGTTGAGAATCAGCCATGCCGCGAGTTGCTTCACTTACTAAGAATGCTCTGTAAGCGGTTTTGGTAGCACGTTGGGATTCTTCCAACAATTTGTCTTTTGCAGCAATGCTTTCTTGCAGCGCTTTGATTTCATCAGCTACAACACTTTCTAGCAGTTGTGAAGTTTCAATGCCAGCTTCTTTCAAGCCTTCCAACACTTTCATCATACCGCTGCGAACATTGCGTACATCTTGGGCAACTTTAAGTTGTTCGCTAACTTCAGAAAGCTGGCGGGCAAGTTCAGATTCGTGATACTCAACAAGCTGTGCAGTAGTTTCTTCAACAGCTTTATCAACGCTTTCTTTCAGGGTCTTTTCGTTTTTCTTCTGGAGGCTTTCCAACTTCTTAGCCAGTTCAACAGCATTCTTTTCTTCCAGAGATTTCTTGTAATCAGCTTGGCTCTCAGTTACATAAGAGTTCACAGCCGTAGTAAAGGCTTCTTGTTGGGCTTCATCAGTAATGCCCAGACTTTCAAGCAGTTCTTTAATGGTCATAGGTTTAATTTCCTTTTAGCTAAAAGATTGATTAAATTAAAGTTATGTCTATTTAGTTGATTTGAAAAATAAATCAATTTCCAGCTTTCCAAGCCCTTTATAAACACCATGAAAAGACTGTACAGATTCGCTGATTTCCTCAAGGACTACTTTCTTACTGGCTTTGTGAACTCATTTACAAACAACGTAGAGAAGGTATGGCAGCCATTTACTGAATATCCCATTGGTACTACGGTTACTCACACGTATGAAATCAATGGTAAAAGAACCAAGAACAAGTATGTTTCTGTTTTAGGCTCAAAATCAGGCAACCAAGCGCCTATTCACGCAAAACAAGGGCAAGTTGAATCTGATGGCGGCATTCGTTGGATGTACTTGGGTGAATCCACTATTGTTGATAATGGCATGTTTGACATGTACTTGACATTGGGCAGACAAGATTCATGGGATGGAACGGATAACCCGGTTACACCTGCAATCAACCAGTACGTAACCCGGCAATGTATTCAAGACATCATTTACGCCAAGAAAATTGATAAATCTTCAGTTGCGATGGTTGCCCGTAGAAACACATGGAAAGCTGAAGAGAAGTACGAAGAGTTCAAGAAAGACAAGACTACATACAAACTGCCCTATTATGTAACCAACAAAGAAGGCTGTGTTTATTACTGCTTGTCAAATAACAACAATCAGAAATCCACTATTGAACCTATTGGCACCTCAACCCAGCCCATACAATTACCAGATGGCTATGTTTGGTACTTTATGGCGAAGATTGATGTACAAAACTCAAAATTCCTGACGGATGACTTCATTCCTTTGAATGGTGATATTACCTTCAATCCCGACATGAAGAATAACCGGGGTGGTATTGCAACAGTTACATTAGTTAACCCACAGAAAGGACAATTTGCTAACAAAAACAACATTGTAATAGAATTTCAACAAAAAGGTGAAGGCCAAGACGCAAATCTCATCCCTCACTTGAACACTCAAGGCATTCTTGAGTACATGGAAGTGAAGAATGCAGGGCATGATTACGCCGAAGAAACCATTATCGTACTAAAAGAACGTTCACCTGATGCACAAGGACAAGGTGCTGAACTGAAAGCCATCATGGCTTTAGACACACTCACAGGCAAGACTTATATAAAAGATGTTGAAGTACTAAAAGGTGGCGAAGGCTACAAGCAAGGTTCTGTTTCAATACACATTGAAGGTGATGGTCAAGGAGCAGTCTTAGAAGCCAAAGTTTCAACTGCTAAAGGCATCATTTCATCCGTAGAAGTGAAAGAAAAAGGTGAAGGTTACTCTTACGCCACACTTTACGTTGTATCAGGGCAAAACTCAGCAGTTGGCAGAGTTTCACTCCTGCCCTATTCAGTTTCCAATCCTAACATTTTGGCAACAATCCAAGACAATGCCATCATGATTAACGTTGACCTGAACCCAAATGAAACCTACTTTGACTACGATTCAGACTACAGAGAAGTGTTACTTGCAGTTAATCTTTATGACATTGATGGCAATCCCGCAAACAAACCTGAATACATTGGCAAAGCGCATAGGGCATGGGCAGACCCCAAATCCAAGCTGCCAAAACTGAACCCGGAAGAAGGGCTGATTCTGTTCAGACAAACTTCAAACCGTTTAATTAGGGTTGCAGGGCAGTATGAAAAAGTAAAACTGGTGATTTCACTTTGAGGGCGTGAAGAATGGCGACAGCACAATACAACAATCCCGTTTTAAGAGACTTAAATAACTACAACGAAGCCATTGGCAACGTTGCCCAACTTATCATTCCCGACTTTGACAACCTGAACTACTTCATTCAGTCATTCAACTTTCCTGCAATAGATATTCCGGCAGTTGAAACACCATTCAAAGGAAATGATAACAAACAAGTTGGCGACTTTATTAAGTATGGAACACTTTCAGTTGACATTGCAGTTGATGAAGACTTACAGAATTTAACCGCACTTTTTGACTGGATTAAAAAGACAAACTTCAAAGCCAAAGTATCAGAACGTTATGTGGATGTATTCATTAAATGGCGTACTAGAAACTTAAAACACGATATTGAGATTAAATTCCATAACGCCTTTATAACGAATATCGGTGGCTTTCAATTATCAACATTGAATACTGAAGATACCATTATTACTACGAATGTAAGTTTTGAATACCAATATATTACATTAAATGGGCTTGAAATTAGGAATCCAAACATTCATTGGTTGTAAGTAAGAAAGTGTGAAACATTAAAGATGGCTCTCTTTAAGGGAGCTTTCTTTTTGGCTTCTATGTTAGATGATAATGGTTGTTAAGTAGATTTCTATAATGTTCTTACGGATGATTTCTAGCTAGATGTTCGTCTTTTCGTTCATCTTAGGAAAAAACTATCAAGATGACTTTATCCTATGATGTCTCTCTTTTTTGAAGGGCTTCTTAGTCTTCTAAAAGATGGCTTCTTATGAGTTCTTAAACTTTTAGAGTTGTTTTTTAAAGTTTTTAATCTTAAAAAAAGCTAGCGCTCATTCATTCTCTTGTTGTCCATATGATGAAAAAACAAAAAAACAACTGTACGAAGTAGAAGAGACTTCTAAGATGAACAAAAAACAGAAAAAAACAACTGTACGAAGTAGAAGAGACTTCTAAGATGAACAAAAAACAGAAAAAACAACTGTAAGAAGCCATCAAACGGCATCATCAGCAGAAGCCCTGCTAATCAGGCTTTCTGTAGAACCATGAAAGTAGCAGTTGATTTGCGTGTTGTGCTGTTCCTTCACTTCCTGCTTACCACTACCAGCAGAAGAACTATTAGAAGAATCATTCTCATCAATCCCTACAAACAAGTTGTCCTTCATCTTCTGACTAAGTTCAACCAGCTTGATGTTCGATGTAGTAATCGTTCCCATCAAAGAAGACAAAGCAGAAACCATTTTTGGGTCGCCACTTTCAACAGCTTGTTGCACAGCAGTTATAAATGGCTCATTTACATTCACCAGAATGCTCTGAATGGTCTTTCTAGCCTTTCTATAATCTTCCTTGATATTAGCTTCAACTTCTTCCCTGAAGGCTTCATCTTCGTGATTAAAAGCGATTGGTAAATCATCATTTCCTGAAGGAGAAGAATCTATAGATTCCAATAGGGGCAATTTAGTCTGGTTCAATGTGTCCACAAATTCGTTTAGCAATTGCCCTTCAATAATTTCTACGCCGCTCATTTCTCAACCAACTTCTCAATAATTTCATGCTCATCTTCTTTACTTGCTGATTTAGGATTTACACTAGCTGTGTATTCAGCAAACCATTCATCACCACTATGATTGTCTGAACCTTTAGTTCTAAACAAATCAACAATCACTTCTTTAATTCTTTCTATCGTGTCAATGCGGCAGTAGTACCAAGCCTTCATGGTAAACTGCAATTCCCACATGATGATTCTTTGTTCCCTGTAATCGCCTTCATATTCCATCATGGGGTTTACAGAGTTAAGCCCTATGGAAATATCCGTTTTCAGGTTAAAGTCCTTTACTTCTTCAATGGTAACGTTTAATGCAGGTCTGAAGATGGGCAGGATTTGTTCCAGAATCATGAGGGAAGGCTCAAGGTCTTTAGAAGCAATAAACAATGAGAAAGACAAGTCATAAGGAACTCTTGTGTACATTACTTTGCGTTCATCTTTTTCGGATGAAGTAATGAGGTTGTTTGTGTTCTTGGCTCTTTCACTTGCATAGTTCATGCCTGTTAAATCAAAAGCCATATGTACAGCTTGTCGTTGGCTAACCTTTGAATACGGGTCTGGTGTATCAGTAAGAATAGAAAGAAACTTGTCCCGGTTAGCAAAGCGTAATGGCACTTTGAAATCCGGCGCGTTAGGGTCTAGCTTGATGTACAGGTCATTGAAGATTGCGCCAAATGTAGCTACAAGGTTTCTAGTAGTGGCGTGATAGAAGGGCTTTTGTTTCATAATTAGTGCTAAGTGATTGAAACTTCACACTATTTATTAACGGTAATGAACGCCCTAATCACCCTTATATATAATGTCTGGCATTAAAAGCCCGATAAAGGAGAAATCATGTTACTTTTCAAACGTTTAGACGTAAAGAACTTGGCTACTATTGGTGATGAGTTCATTACTATTGACCTGAACCGCCACAAGACAACAGTTGTGTATGGTGAAAATGGCACTTCAAAGTCTTCACTCATGTTAGAAAGCCTCTGTTTTTGCCTCTACAATAAGCCCTACAAGAAGATAAAGCTGGGTGAACTGGTAAACAACCGCAACGTAAAAGGTCTGGAAGTCAGACTTACCTTCATGAAGAACAATGATGAGTACATTATTCATAGAGGCTACAAACCCCAGTTCTTGACGATTACCAGAAATGGCGAAGCCCTGCCCCAAACCATGACACAACAAGCCTTCATCGAAGAAGAGCTTCTTGAAGTGCCATATTCAACGTTTAAGCAAATCATTGCGATGGGTAAGGCCGATTACACTTCCTTCATTTCCTTGCCACTTGATAAACGCCGTCAGTTTGTTGAATCCATCCTGAACACATCCGTTTACAGGACGATGCTGGAAAAGCACAAAGAGAACCAGAAAGCATTACAAGCCAAGATTTCTGATGAAGAACATGAGATTCGTTTGCAAGAGAAACTTTTGTCTCAGCATTTTGAAACGGTTAAAACACTCAAGAAGAATCTGGATGAAGCCAACAAGGAAGAAATCTCTTCTAAAGAGAGCGAACTTGCCAGCCTTAAACAGGCTTTAGAACAGCTAAACCATTCATTTAATAAAGATGAATATGACGTCAGCAAGAAAGAGTTACAGGAAGTTAAAAATGGCTTCAAGAAAGTGGATACGTTCAAGTTCTCACTCAATCAGAAACTCAATGAACAAAAAGACTTCCTGAACTTCATTCAGACAACTGAAACCTGCCCCACTTGTAAACAAGCCATCACAAACGAACATAAGCAGCTTATTAAAGAAGAACAAGAAGGCATCATTCAGGAATTGAAGGGCAAAGAAGACAAGCTAAACACTAAAACTGAAGAACTCATTGTTAAACAAGAAGAAATTGAATGTAAAATCAATGACTTGGAAGCTATTCTATTCAACATTAAAGACAATGAGAACAAATTATCTAGTGTTATCAATGATTTAGATAGACTTACCAAACAATCAAAAGCCAAGAAAGAAGACAAGACTATCCATGAGCTTAAAGAGAAGATGAAAGAAGTGAAGGCTTCACTTGATGCCCACAAAGCCAACCTTTCTCTTCTTCAAGAACAGCAAGAAGTGTATAAGGAAACACTTTGGCTCTTGTCTGATAGTGGCATCAAAGCCATTGTGGTTAAGAAGTACCTGCCCGTTATCAACAATCTTATAAATGAATATGTTTCTCAATTAGGATTATTCGCAACAGTAAGTTTTGATGAAGACTTCAAGGAAACCATCAAGAAGAGGGGCTTTGATAACTTCTCTTTTTATCAACTTTCTGAAGGTGAGAAGCTGAGAGTAGATTTATCTATCATGTTAGCTTGGCGGGAAGTAGCAGCCATGAAAGCAGGGCTTAAAACAAACCTGTTAATCATGGATGAAATCTTCAATACATCGATGGACTATCAGGGCTGTAAGGCGTTCATTGACATTCTGAACAGCAAAGACAATCAGAACACGTTCATCATTTCACCAAACGCTGAAGACATTCTTGACCTGTGCCATTCTTCTATTCACCTGAAGAAGATAAAGGGCTTTACCTTCTGTGAAGTAAATTTCTGAGTTTAGGCTTGGTTATAAGGTGTATAAAGTAATTAACGTTTAGTAATTTGTGCTTCATTTCAAAAGCTCTATAATGTTTTAAATTAATCATACAGGAATATTCAAAGTGTTGAAACGCCTAAAGGTTCGCCTTTATCCTTCACAAGAACAGGAAATCTTGATGTACAAGACGGCAGGCTGCTGCCGTTTTGTGTACAATCATTTCCTTGCTCATGCGAAGGAACATAAGGATTTCAACTTTGCTGAATATTCGAGAAAATTAACTGCGTTGAAGAAAGATGAGAAGTACACCTTTCTGCAAGAGGTTCATAGTACACCTCTTCAACAAGTGTTGCGCCATTTGAATACTGCTTTCTCTCGCTTCTTTTCTAAAGAAGCACAATATCCTGTTTTCAAGAAGAAATTTGTAAATGATAGATTTACTTATTCAACTGGTTTGCATCTTAACAAAAGCGCTGTAAAAATTTTCTTGCCAAAGATAGGTTACATGAAGTTTAAGTGTTCTAAGAAGTACCTTAAGCTCCTTAAAACACATGAATTTAGAACTTGTACCGTTAAATTAGTAACGGGAAAATGGTACGTTTCTATTCTCATAGAGGATAATACAGTACCACAACCTGCTGTTATTCCTAGCAAAATTGTAGGAATTGATTTGGGAATTAAGAAATATCTTGTTATGTCATCAGGACAATGTGTTTCTGCTCCTAATATCCTGAATAAACTCAAAGAGATAGACCGTTTGAAGTCGTATCTAAGTATGAAGAAGAAAGGAAGCAACGCTTCAAAGAAACTTCAGCTTAAGATAAAACGCAAACAACAGTATCTCAATGATTTAAAAGAAGATTTCCTAAACAAACTAGTCGATTGGGTAATCAAAAACCACGATTGCGTAATCCTAGAGGATTTGAATATTCGTAATATGATTAAGAAGTTAGGTGAACGAAAGAAAACTTTCAATCGCTTAATGACTATGATTCCTATGTATGAATTTCGCAAAAAGCTAGAATATAAGGCTATGCTTGCAGGGAAATACTGCGTTGCAGTAAATCCTGCATATACTAGCCGTACTTGTAGTTCTTGTGAGCACGTAGATAAGATGAATAGAAAATCACAATCAGAATTTGAGTGTACTCGCTGCGGATTTTCCGCTAACGCGGATTTGAACGCAGCTTTTAACATTCATAATTTAGGGCTAAACGCCCTAATCGCGGCAGGGCATGCCGTTAAAAGCGCCTATGAAAAGGCGAACCTTTCGGCTGTATTGCCGAGTTCCTTCGGCTTTAGTGCTTAAGGAATCCCGTCTTTTAGGACGGGAAGGATGTCAAAGAAATTGTGAACGAGTAGTAACAGCAAGTTCTAGGGGCATAGCTATAATGCCCCTTATTCGTTATCTACAAAGGAGAATAAAACCGTGAAGAAACTGAACACCAACAATATGAAAACCATAGCAAGTCTGTGTTGGGCTTATACTGGCGATGTTTATTTCCGCCCGTATAAACAGCACGCATTGGTTGCTTTCCGCCCTTATGGCAATCTTTCCATTAAAGAAGAATACCGCCAGAAGAAAGAAGCTATAAAAGATTTTCCACTTGATGATTTTCCTGTAGTGAAGCAATGTTGCTACATTTACAATATGATTTTTGAACATTGCAGCGTTACAGAAATCAGGATTAACCAAGACTTCTTCAGCATTTCCTGCTATGTGGGCGACGAGTTCTTCATCATTAAAAGTGATAAAGACCGCAAGCTGTTCATTCAGTTTTATCAAGACATGATTGATGTTAATTACGATAGGCTTATCATTAAGTTCATCAAAGTCCTGAAGCTGACCAGTTACAAATTTTCAAACAAAGTCTATGTTGTGCCGTTGATTAGGCTCTTAACTAAAACTTTCCCCGAATTTGTTATGTATGGTGGATGGGGCGTCATCAATGCGGCGTCAGAAAGCCATAGCTTAATCTTCTTCAATAAAGGAGTTAGTGGCATTCTTCAGGATAATGTAACAGGCTATAAAGCCGCTGCAACATCATGGTCTAAGTTCACTAAACTTTTCAAAAACCTTCCTTTCTCTTGTAAAGAAACGAAGTTTAATCCAGAACCGCTGGCACAAGCTGCGCGCCTCTATGGTTTAGTTGAACGCTATGAAATGTTCATCGAGGGCTTTAATATCGCCAAAATCGTTGATGTTAATACCGGAAAGGTGCGAATTTGGCTTAATCTGATTCCTGTTAATGCTCAAGCGGGCAATCTTATTGTGGCAGTAATTGATGAACAAGGCGTTATTCGCTTTAACAATGACATGGGGAGAGAAATTCCTGCTGATAAAGTTGCTGAACGCCTTGTTTCTATGGCGCGTATTCTTTAAAAAGGAGCTTACGAAATGCTTTACCTTCCGCGCCGTAAAGCCCCGTCCTTTAGGACGGGATATAAGGCGCCATATAGACCTTATTAAGGTTTAGTAACTTGTATTTCATTTCAAAATCCCTATAATATGTCTTAATTCAATTTTACAGGAATATTAAAAGTGTTGAAATTCTTAAAGGTTCGCCTTTATCCTTCGCAAGAACAAGAAATCCTGATGTACAAAACAGCAGGATGCTGCCGTTTCGTGTACAACTTTTTCCTTGCTCATGCGAAAGAACATAAGGATTTCAACTATAACGAATATTGTAAGAAATTAACAGCCTTGAAGAAGGATGAGAAATACAGCTTCCTTCAGGAAGTACCTTCTCAACCGCTGCAACAATCGTTAAAACATTTGGATGTTTCGTTTAAGCGCTTCTTTAAGAAACAATCTAGTTTTCCTGTTTTTAAGAAGAAATTTGTAAAGGATAGATTTACCTACCCGGAAGGGGTTAGGTTAAATCCTTCTTTTACAAAAATTTTCTTACCTAAGATAGGAAATATGAAGTTTAAGACTTCTAAGAAGTACCTTAAACTCTTGAAAACACACGAATTTAGAACTTGTACTGCTATGGTAGAAGCAGGAAAATGGTATATTTCTATCCTCGTAGAGGATAATACAGTACCACAACCTGCTGTAAAGATTAACAAAACTGTTGGAATTGATTTAGGTGTTAAGAAATATCTTGTTATGTCCACAGGACAATCAATTTCGGCACCTGATATTATTAACAAACTCAAAGAGATAGACAGTTTGAAGTCTTATCTGAGTAGGAAGAAGAAAGGAAGCAACGCTTCTAAGAAACTTCAGCTCAAGATACAGACTAATCAGAAACATTTCAATGATTTGAAAACCGATTTCTTAAACAAACTAGTTGATTATATAATCAAGAACCACGATTGTGTAATCCTAGAGGATTTGAATATTCGTAAGATGATTAAGCATA